>Ga0123357_10005921_pt1 | contig 14767 bp, 13 predicted proteins | sample TergutEmb28metaG_FD_89873 | JGI IMG/M metagenome (GOLD analysis project Ga0123357, IMG submission 89873) | Embiratermes neotenicus P4 segment gut microbial communities from Petit-Saut dam, French Guiana - Emb289 P4 | ecosystem: Host-associated > Arthropoda: Insects > Digestive system > Gut ...
AAAAAAAAAAAAAAAAAAAAAAAAAAAAAAAAAAAAAAAAAAAAAAAAAAAAAAAAAAAACTGGGTAGTTATTATCTGTGAAATGTCTCCACACAGGAAAGGGTGTACATTCCTAAACAGTATATTTTCTTCAAGACTGTAATTTTCGCATGTTTGTTCCCAGTTCTCCACTGACCATTACAGAAAGGGGGGGATCTGAAATTAGAAATTACTAAATAAAATAATGACTTACAGTACACATATGACAAGTCAAAACTACAATCATTATTTGGGCATCTTGATGGCCTAGCTGCTAAGGTACAGGGATATCATTCTTTCTGACAACTGACAGTACTCACTTCCTGTCAGCTTGCTTCACTTACAAAACCCACCAAATAAACAACATGTGTACTAGACATGGTGTGTCTTGCAACATGAAGAACAACTTTTCCAGCACCATCCTTTTATTCAACCATCCATTCATCCTGTAGTCTGTCTTATGACAGGTTCATAGCATCTTTCAAAGCCAGGTCTCCACACAGTGTGATTAGTCCTTCACATTCCAATTTCCAGTATCCTCTCTTTTCCTTTAGGTCATCCCACAGCTCCTTATGTCCTCTTCCTCATCTTCCTGTCATTTCTACCCTTCCGTCTATCTTTCCTTCAATAACATGTTGTAGAAGACAATTTCAATGCAAGATATAAGCAATCCAATTAGCCTTCCTTCTTTTTATTGTTCACAGGATATTCCTTCCCTTCTTGACTCTTTCTAACACTTCTTAATTTCTCACACGATCTGTCCAACTGATCTCTGTCCTTCTCCAGCACCATGTTTCAAAACTTTCCAGGTATTTCTGATCTACTTTCCGCAGTCCACATTACAGCATCACACAAAGCTCTGCTCCAAATGTAGTACTCCACTAGTTTCTGCCTTAAATTTAATTCCACTTTGCTGGTGAAGAGCTTTCTTCTTGTTGAAAGCTGGTTTTGTCACGGCAATCCTGGATTTAATTTCACATGTACATCTTGCATCATATGTTATCATGCTACCCCAACAGTTGAAATATTCCCACTTGCTTTTGACCTATCATAATCTTGTACTGGGGATGTCTGCCTTGAGATTATCATTACCTTAGCTTTCCCACATTCATTTCCATTCTGTAGCATCTTCCAGTTTCAACTAGTCTATCAACCATGTCCTGTAGCACCCTTTCTTCCTTAGCCAGTAGCACAAGACCATCTGTTTATTTCACAGTGCAAATTACTTGTCCTCCAGTTTTGAAGACTCCAAACCCTTCAAAAGCTTTCTTGATACCATATTCATTGCACCAGCTGAACAGAGTTGGTGACAAACAATATCCATGTCTAACTCCTCTTCAAATTCTACAACATAAACCAACAAAATGCACATTTTCTAAATTAATATTTGAATTTTTAATGTTGATGTCTTCTACATGTTTTGAACCTAACAGTTCACCTTCAGGAAAATGGTTGTATATGCAGTTATGGTATAGTATGGTATGTTTTACATGCACCAGTATAAGCAGTATAGTAGGTAGAGGAGCATGTTCAACAAACACACACTTCCTGAAGATGAACTCTCAAGTTCAAAACACAAAGAAGATACCAAACTTAAAAATTAAAAAATTCATATAGAAAATGTGCATTTTGTTGCTTTATGTTGTATAATGATACTACAATGCACAGTGCAAAAACCATAAAATCCTCTTCCATCTTCACACTTCTTGTCTCCCCTTGGCCCAGTCTTAGTTAAACACTATGATCCACATACGGTTTGCTGACCAATCTTATTTTGCTCCAGTCAATACCAGTTCCTTTTAGAATCTGCAATAATTTGGTCCAGGTTACATGGTCAAATACCTCCTGCAAGTCTATGAAGCAAGCACACAGTTCGTCATCTACGTACAAAGTTCATTCTGATATTATTCTCAACATCCTTATATACAGTGAACAAAAACCCAATATTAACTGCAATACATTAAACCAAAATAAGCATGTTTGCTAGATGTGACACATTTCTGCAAGGTTAATATTTCCAGCACCACCTTTAAATATGGTGAGTAAAAACCCAATATTAAACGTTACAAACACAACTAAAATAATGGACCTTTAACTCAGATGAACTGAAAAAGCGGCAAGCACTGCGCTGCCTGCCATTATGCAAAATGGTTTGAGTGTGGTGTGATGTCAGCTGTCAGATAAAAAAGTCCTATATTAGATCACTATTCAAAGGATCAAGGGTTTAATCATGTCAAATATCAAAAGAAATTATATAATAACAATGGAAATATGGAGTCATATCAATAAATCATATGAAATATGGTGATACACCCAGTATCCAAAACAATGTGCATTTCAAATATATCATATACAGTAAACGAGACTCAATGGAATCATCCCAATATATACACACATCTATAAATGCAGCAGGTCACATGTCTGAGCACTGCTAATACCTGATGTATGGCTTTCATGTCAATCTTCTGGCTCTCAAGTGAGGAGAAGAATTCATCAACAGCCATATCAAAGCTTGGAAATTCTCGTATGGCTAAAGCAGCATGCTGTTCAAATACCACTGGGTGAAACTCCTGATTAGAAAAGAAGTCTTCTTCACTCCCATCAGGCAAAGGACGTTTCTCTTTTTTCTGTATGATATAACCCTAGAAAAACATTTTCCAACACACATTAGCCAACAGTCTTACTGCAATATGATAACTGCTATTAGCAAAAATTTTTGTAGGCACATATCAGCACTAAGGTAGGGAACACTGGCACCTCTTCAAATGTCCTGTAGCCCAAGGCAGTGGTTTCCAACCTGTGAGCTGTAAACCTCCTGGAGGCCACAAGGCTATTCCAAGGGAAGCCATGAAGTTATTCCAACTACCCTGAGATATCAAGGAACTTCAATGAAAGTCTTGTTCCTCCACCCAGTACTTGGTTGTTCCTTCTTTTGTCCTCTGTTATTATTGTTCTGGTTAATAAAATGTGACATACTGTATAGCTGTTATTAAAATTATAAAGAGGCTGGGATAATGTAGTCAATAGTGACTAGCCTACAGGCTGGAGAATCTGTGGTTTGAATCCTGGCAAGGACAGATTCTTTCTAGTCTCCAAAACACCAAAATTGGATCATAGGCCCACCCAACCTCCTATTCAGCGGGTACCTGGGACTATCCCCCTGACAGAAAAGTGGCCGGGCAAGAGGTTAACCACTCACCTCCAAATTACTTCCAAAGTTAAGAATGAGTGGAGCTATACCTCCACTCACCCTATATGCCTTCACAGCATGTAAAAGGATATCTTTATCTGTTTACTGATGGCACCGCAGAATATTTTCTTAATTAACAGAACTTTTAAGTACAGTTATTAATGTGTGAGATCTGAGGTTCTCATAGCAGTGGTGCTGAAGAGTGAAGTCTTCTGAGATATTATACTCTGTCACTGGAGTTCAGTTCCTAATGTTTCAAAGAACCATAATGCCATTATCTTCAGTATCAAGTTGTCCAAGAAGAAATATTTTGCCTTGCACTGCTTTACCATAAAGTTGTAAGCACCAAGATATTCTGAAACTTCAGGAACTATAAATCCTGCAACACATTAGCACAATATCTACTATCAACACACAGGGATCTGTGAAATTCTGTTAGGTTAAGAAAGGGTCCTCACACCAAAAAGCCTGAGAATCACCGGTCTAAAGCAATGGTTTTCAAAATGTTAATGCTTGCAGCATGAACAACTTCCACATAAAAATTTGCAGCACACTTGGCATTAAGAGCCCTATTCAAATATCACCAAAAATTATTCAGACTCCTAGAAGGAACAGAAAAGGCTGACTGAAACATCACTCCTGTTACCTTCCTCACCTAACTGAATAGAAAACTGGTATTCAAGCTTTATTAAAGTGCAAATTTTCACTTGCACATGATTACTTTTTATTTTTAAATTACTGAAAAGCAACAGAAATATTAAATGTCAATCAATTTCAAAAGGTACAATTTGAGGGTCCCTAGCCAAGCATATCAAGGTTCCAGCATCCTGGGAAGTAACAGAATGTAGTGTCACAGGTAGGTACCCACGTTTTTGAAGAACCTTTTGTCTCAGTCTTCAGGATCCAATTTTCTACCCTTCATGTAAAGTGCTCATTATATTTGTACAAATTTAACCAAAACTGAAACGGCTCCAAAATTTCTCCTAAAAATCTGCCCAGTGGTTCTTCAAGCAGACAGACAGATGCATCAAACACGGGAATTTTAATTGGCAAATGCAAATGTGCCTGAAGCCAGAAGATGACTACAACAAGTTGAAACAAGTCAAACACTATTTAACCAGCTAAGAGTAGGGAGTTTATTATTATTATTATTATGTTTATACAAATAACAGAATTACAATAAAACATCAGGGTTCAGGTAAGATAACTTAATTTTTCAATGCAGATTCTGAAAGGTGTGAACATTTTGCATGCACTGTGAGCAGGAAAATCAAGTGATGCTGCATCCTAATTAGAGGGACAACATTTTGTAAGTTCTATCCAAATATAAATTGGACAGTTTCCATCCTGTTGTGTATACATAACAATGTATTAATTAAACCGTCTTTACACAACACATACAATAACAGTTGCAATCCAAATAATTATGTGATACATTCTATGGGTTAAAATATCAATTATACCTGGAATTATTTCTAAAGAAGACACTTCACAAGCGGAAACTGTTATCTCCTCAGTGACACTCCCTCTCTCTTCCAGCACCTATTGCAGTCATACATAATACAGTGTGAAACCAGAAGTCAGAAATCATATTTATCATATAGAGGAGTACATTCAAGTATGGAAATCTCTATCACCACACATTCCTGTGTCCAGTTTTTTTCTCCCCCCCTCCCCCTCTCTTAACACTATATGCAACGAGGCATATTTTGACTTACTTTTGGTTCTTGGTGTGCAATCAAGTCTAACAAATGGTCAGCTTCACTCAATGCTGCCATAAGTTTTGGCATATCTTTTTCTGAATCAAATCCTTTGCCAAGCTTGCAGCCTGTAGTCAACCCTGACTTTAGAAGCACATGTTCTATTATTGCTGGACCATAATCTACAAAGAAACAATGTATAAAGTTGGACAACTTGGTTTACAGACACTGGTAGCTACAGTACTTACAGAATGCAGTCTTAAGGTACTGAGAGAAACCTGTACAGCATTACACAAACTGACAAACTTATGCAGTAGAAGGTACCTAGATGGCTCACAACTTGCATAATGTTCTACAGAATACTCCATGTGTAATGACAGGTACACAGTAAGAATAACACAGTTGTAACTGCAATGCAGATGGAGTGGACAAGACGTGCATGTCAAGGGCATCAGTGCCCTCTTAACCCTTTGGTGCAAAGCAACAGACATGTTCATGACCCTAACCAACAAAATGCACAAACTTGTTCCTTAGATATTTATATGCTACTATCACACTTAATATACCTACTTGTTTTGGTTCACAAGGAGCAATCATCAGTGTATCAGAGTAATACAGCATAAAACCAAATTACTCACTTTTTTATACAGCTGCTGATACAGTGTAAATGAGTCAAATGATTAAAATATAGGCATTTCTTTGCACAGGTGGTGTATAAATCTGATGGATTTTGATGTACAGTATCCTGGAAGCAGACTGCTTTTAAGATACTCCATACAATGCTATGAAATCACTGAGCATCTGAGAAACTACTAGCTTCTCAAGAATACTGTTCCTTGGTGTTAGTCAGTCAGTTAAATAGCCAGCCAATCAGACAGTCTGTCAGTCAGTAAGACTAATAAGGCATGCAAAATCACAAAGAATACCAATCAAAAAATAGGGGTACTGTATAACATATCCGCAGTTCTTTTGATGGTAATATGAATATCATGTTTTTCTGGGATGTGATTCTATATAGTCTGGTAGACAGGTACCAGTGCTTTCATGGAGCTTATTTCCTGCATCCCAGAAGACCACAATCTTAAAATTTGGAGTAAACTTCGTCACTCTTGTACTGAGATTCTGTGCCAGATATGGAACCTTAAAAAATGGGAATGACAATAAAAGATCACAATCTTATGACTGCTGCCATAAAAGTTAAATGTGCAACCACTGAGCTGATACTGTTAGGATTCTTTCTCATATACACTCTTCAGTTTATTCCTGGCTCCCAGAGGAGCAATATAAATGTGTAAAGCAGATATGAGAAAATACCCCAGGGCCTGAAGAAGACATAAGAGTGACCCAAAACAAGTAGAACATCACAGACAGCAATAATGGCTGGCAAAACATGTCAGGTTTTGTTGCACTAATATAGCACAACACCACATACCTGCAGTAAGCTGCACTGCAGCGCTCTTTTCCATTCCTGAGCTTTACATGAGTGTAAGCCAAGCTACATGCCCAGCTCCCAGGATGGTGGAGGGGAAGAAATGGACCCATGCCATGACCTTCCTGAACTCTTCAACTTAACCATGCTTAGACTTTCTCTTGTGGTGTTTTGCAAAGGACACTATGCACAACAATGAGCTGATAATTTGCACAGAATCATAGTGACCACACCAACACTAACACTTGCATTGCTGATCAATGTAGAATAACCTAAAGTATTGCCCTAAATTTGGCAGGGTGACATATGGAGCCCATACAGAGTTGTACCTCTTTCCAGGGTACCACAATACCACTTAAGCTTCCTACAAAATGATACAGGGACAGCCACATGTCAGAGAATTGATGTGTTATATGATGCAGCTGACTGGCTTCACTGGTCTCTCTTCTTTTTATCCAATACTATGTTACCAAGCACTCTGTATATTACAGCATGCATGAAATATTATAAACAAATGAGTGAATGTTGTCTTACAACAACCAATATTGTAAAAGAAGCCGTGTGTGAAATGTGTGACATAAATATCCATGCTATGTACATACCAACATGAGGTACCAAAATCTTTTTGATACCATCCCCAGGTTTAGCTGCAGATATTATACTATATAACTTTTCTGCAGTTGGAGGACCTTCACGCTGGTGTGCTCTGTCCAATGGGTACTTCTCACGAACTGCAAATCTAAAAGGCAAATTAAGGAACATACTAATGGAAAGAAAATATTGTACAAATGCCACCACAATGATATAAACAAAACAGGTCTGTCATATGACAAGTTAACATCATATTCCCATGCTAATCCACAGCAACTCTAGCTATAACTTCTGCATATAACCCTTCAATTTATCCAGTCATATACATTTCAGCCCTACACAAATTATCACTAAATCATAGCTTCACCTGAGAGAGCTTCACCGTTTCTGTCAACAAAATATATTGCCACAAGGCTAATGGAAGTTTAGGTACCTCTTTGTCATTTCATTAGGACCATCTGGGATATCAACTACAAGCATAATTTCACCTCACCTCACCTCACTTCACTCCACTTCACTCACACACTCACTCACGCACTCACAAACCAAGTGCATTAAATAAGAAACACATAATAGTTAAAATCTGCTAAAAGCTTCCATAATCATACTTGAAATCCAACCTGCCATACAAATTACAAATAATATCAGTATTCAGTTTTACAACTGCATCCACAGAGATGTCACACAGAAACCACTCTTAGAATGAATTTTTTCACCCACCATACAGGATGGCATATAAATGCTGAACCACTTAAATTTCACAGAGACATTATATTTTGTAGGAAAATGTTACATACTTCACTTCCACTAGCACAGATGTATGGAGAATTGTTTATAGTTCACAATATGTTCAATGCTGCCATTATTACATTTTTGACACAAGCCTTCAGAAAATGTGCAGCACAGTTGAGTGATTAAAGCCGTAAGTTCCAGTACCGTGCCAGGGTCTTTCACAGACAGTTTTTCTTTCAAGTAGTTGCAGGGATTAATACTGGAGCTGTAAAGTAGACAGGAAGGTCCAAACCTGTGGTGTGGTGCCAAATGGTAAGCAATTACTGCATTACCAAATGTTTCATGAACAAACTCCAGGACCATATCAGGTGTGTGTTGCCACATTTTAATTTCCTAAGGATAAAGGTAGAGTTATCCCTCTACTTAAACACATTCCATGAAGTTATATACAGGAATGAAGGCTCGGCTCCAGACAAAGAGCCTCTAGTACACACTGAACAAGAGATTGGATAAGCACAATTGCCATTCTGGGCACTTGGGAGAAAAGAAAAATGTCTCAGCCTTGTCCTTGCCATTGTCAATCACACCACAGCCTAGTCATTATACCAAATGAGCTACACTGTTTTTTTTTACTTTATAAAACTTTTAAAAACAAAATAACAGGTACATGTTTGTGAGGTGGACTGTGACACTTTATACTGTAAAGAGTAGTGAAGTAATGCATGGCATAGATCTTCAATAAATATTTAACTTTTGTTACTGTAAATGTCAGTCATGTGTTCATCAGCAGGAACTTAAGTTGCACTATCATCACTGCAACTGTCACAATCAACCGCAAAACAACACTCTGCAAAACAAGGCTGGATAATACTCATACTTTTAAAATAATACAAACAGATGGAATGACAAGCGGTAAACACATGTTCATCACAAAGAACCTTAAGCACCTCCTTGGAACCCCAAATACACGTTACAGAAACAACACTTTGGTCATACCTGACCTCCTCTCCTTCTGTGTGGGGTCGCAGAACATTCAGTATCACCATGTTACAGTCTGTTAGTACAATGTTTCCACGGTCATACAGCTCCAATATCACGTGGTAAGCAGCTTCACCAGAACCGAACTGCATGTCAACTATTCGGTCCATCCCCAACTGTGTCAGGCGCTCCAAGCGCTTGTTTCGCAGATGCTTTCTCATCTTTATAAGGCATAAAAACAGGGGGATGTTACTTTTACCTTGTTAAGACTTATCAGTATATGTGTCCATTCCACTTTATGTAATGAACGCTCATGTATTATACGCCTGCCAATTAACTTCAATTAAATTTTCATAAAGCATCAAAACAAAACATATACATATTTCTGTTGAATACAGTGACTTTCCTATACAACAGAACCATGCAGTGAACACATAATGTGGGCCTCTTCAGCTTCAAGGCCTAATGTTGAATTCTTATGCCATAAGCCTACACTTGCAAAAGTTTCGCTGTACTTTTAATCCATATAAATTCATATCACACAAGCTTCAAAGAAAACCCTTAAAAAGACACAAATGGCACAGAAGACTAATCTGCCATTTATTTCTGTTTTACTTAGGAGGGATTATGAAGGCATTCTTTTATAATACCCTTACCTCAACAATATTTTACATGCAGGATCAAGAAATTCTGGAACTCAGGCATAATTTGTGGTAACAAGGATATGTATAAAACCTAACCCAGTCACCCCTCATACTGCAGGTGCACATGTGCATGCATGCACACACATACACACACACACACACACACACGATTGCTTCAGCAGTCCTGCCTCTGCTGGCAAACACCTCTTGTGTTATGCCTATGAGACCTGACAAACACAAAACAATTGCTTTTGAGCCCATTCTTCAGTCTAAGGGCCAAAAGTCACAAAGGGAAAGATATGCAGAATATGGTGGCTGAGATGGCAAATGGAATAAGGGTATACACGAAAGCTGCTGCATGAGGCAGGTGTGAAAGGACCCAAAGTCATGGTGCAGGATCCAGTAATTTTTCCTTTTTTTAAGGCTTCCTCTACCAAATGGCATCTCTCCAACACTCCATAACTTTGATGTAAAAACATGAAAATCACTGGGTGTCCTACAGGGACAAACTCATGGTGTAACATACAAAGTTGTCAAACAGTGACCTTCTGCTGAGATATGGTAACTTACAACTTTTTCTTTTGGGGACAACATGTTGGTGTTCCATTCAGAGGACTGACATTTCATCACACAGCTGTATGCCAAGATCCAGGATGCATTCCCAGTAATGATTTCCGATACAAGAGATCTGCTTCTTACATTGATCATTCAAAGGTGTGTACATACATGCACATGAACACACCTTTGCACACATGTGCACCCTCACTCTCTGTAGTGACAAATACTCATTCAGAATGATTTGGACTGACCCATATGACATGCCAGTTTTGTTTCCTATCTGATCAATAATCAGCATCAACCTGATGTCACGACTTTATGAACTGTAGTCACATATTCATTGCTCCTTCCTGATGCTCTGTAAATCAGTTGCACCAGTGGCACACAGCAGATTTATAAATGCTTCACCTCCATAAACAGTACTGCGGCTTACAACAACTTCCACTGCTGACCTCCCTGGTTTGCAAAGGAACTTAATGTTTGCCAACTGTTCAAGCTGAACACTGCGATTAACATTGATAACAGAATTCCATGCAATGGCCAGCATCAGCATACTATATGAACTACTTGTTTCAATTTCCTCCACCAGTAGCACACAGTCTACACCCACAAACTCTATGTTCCTCACTTTAAAGGAAATACAATCATCTTGACACAACTGAATTCTAGAACCTTTTCGATCCTCCCCCTTTGCCACACATTCAGACTGCCTACACGGGTCACTCATGGCAACAATTTTTTTGGCCAAAAATGTGGCAAAGCAGGAAATGGAGTATATCAGTGTGAAAGCATGTGGTGGCATGTATCTGTAAATGTTACTATCAGTACAGAGGCCAGATCAGGCTGGTAGTGCTTGCTACCCTCCCAATCATTGGCAACAAACTGTAAACAACCTCAGTAACTACCCTGAGGGCTGATGAAAGTTTCTACAGTTAGTTTGTGTACACAACAAAAAAACAATAAAACTATGATTCAGAAGAAGGATGGTTCATATACCGTCATCTGATTTTAACATTTACAAGTACACACCACATTCTTTGAAACATATTTCAGTCCCTACTTCCACGTGCCCACAACACAGTGGCAATTTTAAATTCCACACTGTTACATTACAAATTAAATGTTTGAAAGTGTCTCGCATAAAATCACTGCCATCACCAGAAAACGAATGACTGAATGGCCATACTCTTACAGAAATCTTATTGCTCCATAAGCTTAGAACAGTCAGGAACTATTCCTGCAATGGTCACTTTGTCACTGAATGTGCTGTCATTTGAACGGTTTACTACAGTTGAAATAATTTAAACTGGCATCCCCATTTCAAAATCATTCCAGCTAACACAATAAACAGAAGTGTTTTATTCAATCATGCTATCAATTGCAAAGAACATACAGAGTTGATGGTAGGAGAACAAAATATAAATATCTAGTGTCGGTGGAATGATACTGGTGGTGGAAAATGAAAGTACTTGGAGGAAAGCCTGTCCCACTGCCACTCTGTTCACCACAAATCCAACATGGACTGGCATTGGACTGAACACAGGCCTCTAGTCAGATGCTCTCAACCCCTAAAATTATACAGCACTGATGGTAGATGAATAAAATACAAGTACACAGCATTGGTGAAATAATTCTGACAGGGAGAAATCATACCCAATGGGGGGGCAATGACTAGTTGGCCCCTATCATTACCCAAATAAATCCAGCTCACACCCTCACCCAATTTTTTTAAGGTTAAATTTTGGAGTGTCTTCCCATTTATACCTAGGTTTTCAAAGTGATATCTCCTTCCCAGGGCTGCGCCATGTCTCACGTGGCTAGATACCTAGGAAACTTGGGCACAGTTCCAGGCCAGCCCATGAGTTGGACAAAATGACACTAGAACAAGTTTTTCTCTGAATACTTCAGTATTCCCCTGAACTGCCAATCCACCAATGCTTCATATTCATATTCCATTCACCTACCATCAGCACCACATAAACTTAGCAACTTTTTGCTTCTTCCATCTTTATGATAAATGTTTGTAAAGTTTTCTTACCTCGCCCCAGAGCTTGGATAGCACAGTCAGTACAGCGATAGGTGGCATGCTCTGGGGTTTGAATCCTGACAGGGGCAAAAGAGTATTCCTTTCTCCAAAATGTCCAGACCAGCTCTGGGGCCCACCTTGCCTCATACCCATCTAGTGCTGAGGTTAAAAATGAGCAATCTAAACTTTTACTCCCCCTGCACGCCTTCATGGATTGGACAAGGAAAACCTTTGTTTTACCTCTCCCATGCATGCAATATTTCCCACACACAGATTCTTGTTGATTTGATCACCCTAATAATATGGCGTGAAATAATCTATCAACAGTAATAGTCCTACACTACCAAACCACTCACCTTCATACTGAAACCTGATGGAGCAACATTCTTAGGCCATTCAAATGCAGTTGAATGTAGTCGACTACCTGACTCGAAAAGCAACATGCATTTCTCTTCAGTCCTTTGAAGTTTTATTAGATAAGTTTTATGATCTATATCATACACCTGGGCAACACGCATGCCAACCAATCTGTGTAACAATGTTCACAATCAGATCCATGTAACACTAACTAAATACTGGGAATCAAACCAGTAAAACATTTGCATATATTATACAGGTTGTGATCATAACAGCTGGCAGTAAACAAACTTCAGGACAAACAGATTTGATATGCAGACTGTTCTTACTAAACAGTGACATGTAATTACAGTCAGAATAGACTGCGTAAATTGTTATCTGTAAAACATACAAGATTTTTAATAGCAACTGCCACACAAACTGAATGTAGCCTACTGCATTCATACACAAAGCAAAGTTGTACCTAGACTACAATTTTCTACAAGAAGTTATCAATCTCAATGTTTCCACATTACACATGCTAGCAGACAAGTAACATAATCAATTATCCATTTATGTGAATTGTTATAGCCTATCTTCATATCAAATTTCACATACTTCACTACAATTTTTCATTCATTATTCCTAAGAAATGCAATTGTAAACATTAGTTTTGTGCAGTGGCTATGTCATCATCATACGTTCTAAACGAGATGGTCTTAATCCTCTCACCAGACTCAACAAGTACCACAAAAATTACAAACACAATCAATGTTCTCAGTGCAAAATAAAATTCCAGGTCTCCTGCACATAAAACAGGTGTGCTAAGATATCCGCCACCATGTTTCATTGTAAGTTCTTGGGATGACGAAGACGTAGCAGCTGTGGTCTATAAATACATACACAGAAACACATATATTACACATTCCATGGATCCAAAATGTAGTCAAAGTGACAAACGAATGTTGACAATTCACATTATTTCACACATAAGATACAGATATTACATAAAATTCATTATATACAGCTCATAATAGACTTGCGAGTCATTTTTAAGCATTATAATTCATCAAAAGAGTAAAAGAAATACATATTTAAGTATTTGCTTAATGCTATCTTAGGCTGAAATTTTTCATTTATTAAAGTAGTCAGACTGTATGTTACAATGTTGAATATTCTGATTGTTGTACAGTATGTACTTTTCTAAACACATGTAAGGTTGACACCTGGTCCATAAAGATGGTCTTTGTGCCTTGTATAAGTACTAAAAAATATGTAACTTCGGAATTTTTCTTGGTTATTCAAAATGAAGTTCATCAATGAAAGTAAGTATTTACAAGATTGAATCTCTAATCTCTTAAAGAGGCGTCTACACGAATTTGAAGGTTTGGCACCAACCATAATTCTAAAAATTTTTGTTTTGTAGAGTACACATCCTTTTACTGTAGTACAAAATGCACCCCCCCAAACCACAATTATTCCACATTTCATTCTGGAAGAAAAATGCCAGTGTCATTTCACAAGGGTTAACGTGATTAAAGAGACATACTATGATTCTGCCTAGCCTAGTGTCCTCATTCACTTCATTTGTTTGAAGGAACTGGTGTGTTTCTTAACATGTTTAATATGATGATCAACAATACGCATCCTACTACTGAAATAAAACGATGGTTTGAAAAATGACACGATAGTCAGATATACACAAACTCTCCGTACTCTACCTAAATACAACCACGAGACGCTAAACGTAGCACACCAAATATTTACCTCGTCCCCTAACTGTTAAAGAGTGTTTCCGACGAATGATTAGATGTGAATTCACGATACACGTAGCGAGGCCAATTCGGTTACAAATTCTAAATCGGCCAAAAACTTTCCAGTTAAAACTTAACCCCAGACTCCTAACGAATTTTTCGACATACACATCCTCGAAGCACTTCTGACATTTTATTAAGAATATGACATAACCTGTCCAGGACGGAATACAACGAAGTACCACTTACTTTTGTAGTTCTGTGACAATGCACAGCAAGTCGTAGGTGCTAAATCTTGTTTTCATCTTATATGGCAACTATTTTCGATAAAGAGCAATAGGACTATACCCGAATATACATAAATTTCCACTCTCTTAACCCAAAGGTCATATAGCACCATTCACAGCTCACATGGGAAACAACGTACCAAAGATTACAGAACTAGATCATAGATCAGAGTAAAGATAGGTAACTCAATGTTCATTTGTGGCCAACAAGACTACTCGTGCTGCCATCTATTAATTGGTGTAAGTTGGATCGTTGGTGAACAGCGCCTCTAGTGGTATTTCTGGGTACTAAGCGCATTAAACTCGATAACGCAATCGATTACCAGTCCACTACTTCCCCCTTCCCCTTCCCCTTCCCCAAAAAAAGAACATTTCTTCTAGTCGTTAACACTTCAAATCCGCGTATTCTACACACTTTGAAACACGTAGAGAAATTTAAATTACATGATTTTGAAAGATTTTGCATATCAATTTACATGAGGAATTGAGATCTCATTTCCTTTACATTGCAAAATCTATAGAGA
>Ga0123357_10005922_pt1 | contig 14767 bp, 15 predicted proteins | sample TergutEmb28metaG_FD_89873 | JGI IMG/M metagenome (GOLD analysis project Ga0123357, IMG submission 89873) | Embiratermes neotenicus P4 segment gut microbial communities from Petit-Saut dam, French Guiana - Emb289 P4 | ecosystem: Host-associated > Arthropoda: Insects > Digestive system > Gut ...
CTACTACTACTACTACTACTACTACTACTACTACTACTACAGATGGCAACAAAGACATGGTTCTGCACACCAGGCCTAGCTGGCCCATCACACGTTTTACAGTACAGAATCTCTTTTCAAGACATTCTGTGCTTGATACTTTGTAAGATTTCAAGGACCCATCACCTCTTACTCTTCCAACACCTTCCCAGACATTTCAGTTGTACAGGTTTACCTAACCCATCACTCAGAACACCTGTAATTCTGCCACAATTACTTCATATCCATGCACTGTCAAACAGGATGCAGCCACCATCCATCTCACAAAATGCATTAAGCAATATGTTAATTCACCGTATCTGTCCATGTCCTGTAAGACATTTATAAGCTCATTAATTTCCTATCTGGGACTATCTTTAGTCATATGATTAGGAGATTCCTTCATGTTTTATTAATTCTTTCATTTGTTTAAGAATGTATTATAGCAATATGAAACTCTACAGTGAATACTAATCCCAGGCCTTGTATTATTGCTGCTCAGTGGATCTGACTGTAGCTCACACTAACTTATTCCTGTAAAAAGAAAGAACACATTACAGCAAAATAAAACTACCTGTCGGAAGTCCTTGAACTGCGGATAGTTGTACCCAAGTGCTTGTTTGAATTCAACAGGTCGCAGCATACGATACTTCCCACTCCACATCTTTTGTAGCAGTGATGCAAACTGATCTGTGAGTGAATGAGTATTTTCTTTCTCAGTGGAGGGCCGCGACAGAAAGGACTGCACGAGGGGTGGAGCAGCAGCCAGGCACTGCAGACCTGATGCCATGAAACAAGTGTTGCCCAAGTTCCTGAGGCCACATACTCCAGGACATGCTGCCGAATCTATGGCACAAACCACATATCATGAGGGAAAAGGAGCAGATCTTGGAACAGCAGCACAAGACTGCATATGTAACTGTGAGGACATTTTATTGTAACCGAATAAAGCACTGTCTGAAACAACAGTCTTATTTGAGGTCTGTAAATTAACACTTTATGTACATGTGGGAAAACACTGTCCCAGTATTTAAATGCCCTTCATGCCTGAAAGGGAAAACACCATCCCACAGTGCCATGAACTTTTTCAAATTTTTGCATTTATTTGTCTTAAAGGTTTGTACAGGCATGAAAGATTGTGTGAAATTTAATTTTGGTCAAAATTATCGCTAATGAAGTGTAATTATTCTAACTAACAGCTTTTCAATTTTTCCAGCAGTCACAAATTATTCACAGACGTCTCCAGGAAGTGGTTCTTATCGTATCCTCATATTGGCGAAGTGAAGCAAATGCACACAAGTAAAGGCCTTTCTGACAAGTCTCTGTTCCTTCATAAAGCCCCTTCCAGAAAACCCACACCCCATTATTTCATCACAAAGATGCTACTGAAGAATATCAGTTCACTAATTACAATGGAAATATTTACTTACAATTGCGTGTTATGCTTTTCCATTTTAGTGTCACCTGGTTCTCAGAAATGCAATTTGGTGTGATAATACCTTGAAACATGGGGTAGTACACAAACCTATGTTGCATTCTCAACACTTGTATGTTGCTCCTGTTTCTTTGTTTCTGGCAGAACACAAATGGCACGAATTCTCTTACACTGCATGAGCCAGTGTCTGCAGTGTCTCGCGTCAAGTCTTGTATTTGGCTCGTTAATGGGACTTGTCTTTTTCATCTTGCAGTCTGAGGTTAAGGCACCCTTCCTGCCTCTTGTATTAAGTCCCTCACCAATGTCTGTCTGAATGGTCAGTGTAATAATTTTGAAACACAAGAGGCAAGAATGATAAAGCTGTTGAAAAATGACAAGGTCCATATTTGGAAGAACAGCTTCTTTGTCCATTTCCAAGTCTATCTGCCAACACAGTAATAGTTTGTCATGCGGTCAGATTCATCTGCATACCCCATGTGTCTATTACAGTCCTGTATTATGGCAGGTTTCATGGCATTTCCATGATCATCAGAGAAATTACCCTCCAATGGTGGAGGATACATGTTCATATGTTTACACTTCATTTGTCCTTCCAAACTATGGCTGTAAATTTACCTTTCACCTTATCTGTAGACCACCCCTCTTCATTTTCATTTTATGTCCAAAATTCTTTGGCATCCCTTTTCTATTTGGTCTAACAGTCCTTCAGCAGTTTAATGTCTTAGTATGTAAATGGTCAAATAATGGTGGAGATGAAAAGAAACTGTCCATGTACAATTTGTGTCCAACATATTCCTTCCTTGCTGCAAGTCCTGTCATGTTTGCATGTGTAGCTGTCTGGGAAGGAGTCACATGTTTCCTCTCTTTGCCTAAATACACAGTCATATTATAAGTATATCCCTTAGAATCACATAGCTTGTAGAGCTTTATCCCAAACCGCTTGTGTTTCTTTGGTATATACTATATGAAAATGACTACCTTTGAAGGGCACAATGATTTCATCAACTGCCAAATGTTCGGTCAAACCGTAATATTTAGCATATGAATTAATGAGTTTGTCTAATACAGCTCTCATTTTCCACAGTTGGTCATAATTTTCATCGGTTTCGTCAGGTTCATTTTTATTGCCACTACAATGTATAAATCTAAGCACATGATAGAATCTGTACATAAAAGGCCATTAACTACTGTTCCAGTGTCAACCAGTAATCTTGCTGCATGTCCCTCGGATTGTGCCCAGATGGGGCACAATCCGAGGGACATAATAATAGCCAAAAACAAACACATTTCCTAAACTGTCACATCAGGCAGTGGGGGACCATCCTTCGTCCAGTGCATCCAAGTACTGGTGATAATACTATTTGGCTCTTCCACCATCAGCCATATAATCTCAAAAAAGAAGAGCATGAAAACGCTCAATGGTGAAGAATCTTTATTGGTGTGGGATGCCTATGTTTGTCATAACCCACTGGGACCTCCTGTACACTAGTGGACTACAGGTACAGTAGGACAGTTTGTGTCGACAGTCCACTGTGTGAAGGTGGTGTCAGTAGTGTCACCTGTGTCACTGTCAGTGTCAGTGTCACTCCCAGCAGAAATGTCACCTTCTGATGAACATGCGTCAGAGTACAATTCTAAGGTCCATGATGTCTTGGTCTGTAAGGTTTCTTCTTGTAGCCATACTGCTAAACGCACTTCAACCCGACATGGCACGCACCAAACCCAACACCTTCTGACTCAGTGATTCAAGTGTCAGTAGTGCCCCGCCTGTTGCAAGTTACTGCTCCAAGAGGGAGGGACAGACAGACGGACTGAAGTGTTCAGTTGTAGATGGACATTAGTATGAATGTACAGTTCAAAACAGTCACCAAGAAATCCTAACAGCAGAATAAAGGGCATTTGCCTCTGGTCCCATATTGCATTAAACACAGAAATTAATGTCTTTATGCATTCCTTTCCTCTCCCACTGATTACATATGAACTCAGCTGGCACAACACCCAGATAAGCCAGTTCTACCATGACACACCAAACATCACTATGAGATTGAAACCTAAACAAAGTCTGAGGATATATGAAGATGTGTACAGCCAGCTCCAAATTTTATAGCACAGGGTCTCCACACACAACAGGACCTATTTGAAAAGAATAAGTCTACAAAATGAAACTTAAACTAAGAAATAAAATAAAAAATTACCTTCAAATGAGCTCTGTAAAAATAGGTGGATTTTCTTCAAACATGCAGAACGGGTAGAAGGACTTATTCTTAAATGCATAAATTTTATTTCAAATTTTTATATTTAAAAACATAAGAAACACATCCATCCGATAACACCAGCAAGTGCAAGAACGGACATTTAAAGTGAAAAGTACCCTGGCTATCAGCAGCTACTTTGGGATTTGAATCTCTCGTATGTTAAGGGTTAACACAAACAGCCTGGAAGGTGTACTCTCTAACGGGGTCAAATGAATTTCTGAAGCTAGTATGGCTGCTTCCATCCTGTGGTTACAGAAAGTAATTCTTCCTTACCTGTTACATCTTCCTGGGCTTCCGATTCGCTTGAGAAAAGGGTGCCCAAATCAGGGTCAGGAAATGGGCCTTGTTCTGGAGCCGTGTCCAAGCATGCTATATCATCAAAGCCTCCAGGGGGTGGCAGAGGAATGGGAAAATCTCCAGAAGGAGGAGTGACAAAAGCATTCTCTTCACTCCTGTAAATTATAAATATCAGTTTCAAAACTGCAAGCCCTTACATGCTGCAACACACAATTAAACCACCAAATACAGAGCTAAAATACCTATTAAGACATAAAGATGATAATAATGGACAAATACAGGTTCTCCAACATATGACTGTTGTGTGTGAGATGCATGTAGCTGACAGACTATAGTAAAATCCGACTTTTATATTTCTGTGGAAACCAATAAAAAATGGCATAAAATATGAAAAAAAAAAAAAAAACATTATTCTAGTGGCATTTAGCCAGGACAATACAAAAGGTGCATAAAATCACAAAAGACACAAGATATGGGAACATACAATCAGGGTTTTTACTGTTGTTACTGCAACCCCAACATTACAGATGGGAGAACAACACCTCATGAGTGCACTTGTAGCTTGCTGCCCCACATATGAATCCAGTCCCTTTGCCAGTTGGTCAAGACTAACAGATGGAAGGCAGTATTAAAATCCAAATTTAACAGCAAAGGTAAATAAGGCACCCTGGAAGGTGACACCCCTGGCAGCAGCACCAGTTTTCTCACTGCGACTAAAACATACATGAGCTGGTATTAAAGACATGGTCATCTGAAAAGACCATTACAAATGAGTGGCAGCTCATGCACAATTCCAGTACAACAAGATGGGTGAAACCTGGAGATTGTAGGCCTTAGGTAAGTTCACACAGTAGAAACGACACAGCAGAAGTGCACCCACAGAAGGAGGTGTACCGCCCACATCAGATTTAGGGTAAGCCCTAAAATCTAACACTCTGCAAATGGCAGAGGACTGTTATCCATGAACAGGTTAGGGTTAAAAAATGTCACCTCAGCCACCAAAAGCAAACATAGACAACTGAAGATGCCGTTTAATGCCACGTGTAATGGTACTGACAGCTAGGGCAAAGAGGGTGACTGGATTCTCAGAAATACCATGCTTATGCATGCCAAGCCAGGTTCAGAATCTTCTATTAGACATAAAATTACATCACAAAAATTGGTAAAGGACCCTTTCAATTCCAGAGTATGTCTAGAAAATCCCATGCTGCCAAGCTGCATCACAGACCTTGCTGATATCAAAGAAAACAGCCATTAGATGCCACTTGGTTAAAAAGGACTGGCTGACCTGTTCCTCCAGGGACACAAGACGGTCCATCAAGAAGCAGTTCCGTTCAAAGCCACAGTGAATGCTCAACAGCAAGTTCCACCAGCATCCAGACTAATGTGGATTTCAGCATTCTTACAGGAATTTATGGACAAAACTAGTGAGACACAATGGTCAAAAGCTAGCACAGACAGCAGTCTTTACCCACTTACAATACAGAAAAGAAGCTAAATAAAAATCTGGCTGAACAATTTCAGTGGAAATGATGAGGCAGATAGATACAGGAGTCTAAACATTCAGTTATGAACAGCATCAGGCACAGGAGATAAAACATGGGAGCATTTTTGAGCATGCAACAGTTTGACCATAGTAATAATGCAGTATAACATTCATCACAACCAGTGATGAAGTTAAAATCCAGACATCCTTCACAGGCTTTACACAGTCATAAATCACCGCCTGTACATCTCGGGGCAGATATGAAGAATATGACGGTGTGCCAGCCACTCAGACCCTTTGTCCTGTAAGTCGCCATTCAGTCTCAAAAAGTGACAGAATGAAAATGTAGGTACATTTGCCTGATATATGATACAGATGTTCCCACAAAACAGTGTAACGCACAATTTGCCCATTAAGATACAAGCTTCTCCCACAAGACCTATTTGCACTGATGGTCTGGCAGACAGCCATTTAAAACTGAGGAATAAGCCTCCACAGGGTGGCATTCAAATGACATAGGGACTAAACTACCTAATTAACTCATACGAGAACTAAACTAACTTCAAGGAGCAGAGTACTACTTGAGAAGCAAACAGATCCTCTTCTAGTCAAGAAATTCCCCACACTTTACAGAACCCAAGTTTCATTACCGCATTCACAAGAGCCTGCCACCTGTCTGTTTTCTGAACTAGATCAATCCAGCCCATGCACTCTCCATCCCCCGTTCTTGAAGATGCATTTTAATATTATACTCCCATCCACACCTAAGTCTTCCAAGTGTATGCACCTCTCCTCTCCCCATAGGCGCTGCATGCCCCATACATCCCATCCTTATTCAGGTTGCATCCCAACAGTCCTCCAACCACCAAGCAACAGAAGTACTGTGCAGTTTAGCAGAATCTTGGTCGATAGCAGAACTGAACTTATCCACATCAGAATGCACAGTGTGGGAATAAGACTCCACCACATTGGCAAACTGTGAGCAATAACCCAATCAGCCTGTTTTGTAATCTAAATAGAATAACGCTCATCCTCAAGAATAGCTGACCATAAAGACAGACCAGAAAACAGTCATGCCAGAGAGATCATACAGCACCTGTCATGCAAATGCAGTGTGACTAGGACTACAGATGGCAAGACTGTGACAAGAGAGGGTATCAGAGAAGACAGACATGTGGATATATCGCAGGCACACATGAGGACAGTTCTGTCAGTCTTTAATATGTAAACATGTCCAAGAAAAGTATGGTCTTCACCTTCGTTTTGTCACAGCACCTAGTCAGGGAACAGTAACTAACATTAAACGATGATTATTTCCACATCTAACAGTCATACTGGGGAGCTAGGATAACATAGTATAGTGACTAGGCTACAGGCTGGACAATCCAGGGTTTGAATCCTAGCAGGGACAGCACATTTCTCTCTTCTCCAAAATGTCCAAATTGACCCCAGGACCCAAAAAAAAGTTCATATTCAATGGGTACTTGGAGCTGTTTCCTGGAGAAGCTGCCAGGACATGAGACTGACCACCCATCTCCATCTAGTGCCAACGTACAAACAAGGGGAGCTATTATCTCCACACCCCTACATCCCTTCATGGCATATACAGGAAAAATACCTTCTTTGCCTTTTTTTCTGTCCTATGACACCTTGCATAAATAATTAATGGAAGAAAAGGCACATATGGACAAATACATAGAAAGGAGGTTTGGGGTTATCAGAGTGACATTGCTTTAGAATCCATGTGATGCCACACTGTTGAGTGAGGGCATGAAATACAGTATCATATCCAGGCAGACTGGAATCTTAGAAGAAAATAAGATTAAAAATTACTGGAATACTGACATCAGCTGCAGTCTTACATCACTTCCAGTGACAGACTTACAAAACTTTACATGTCTGATTTTTGTTGCATAGTGCACCACACAAAACTGCATATTTGAAATTACCATTACATCTTGGTTGAAATGTATCTCCAGGCTTTTTCCATGTTCCAGAGAAAAATTCTGGTTAGTATATGAAATTATGTTATCATTTTGGGTTGCTTTGGGGACACTAGCAGGCTAAAAGATTCATGTTTAATACATTAAAGCAATAATACTATATTAACTTCAATGAGATACACGATATAGAGTGACATATTACTGTGCCCGACTTCTTCCTCTAATCATGAACATAACATTACCATTTATGCAATGACACCTAACAATGTGAATATGGACACCCACATTACCACGTGTTTTCAATTCCCATTACTTCAAGTGGTCTGTCACTGTGCTCAGCTACATGGAAGAGAAGTCCCTTCTTCCCCAACTCTTCTTCCAAGTTTTCAAATGAGTTGTTTAACTGAGGCAAATGACAAAGTGCTTCAAAGTTGTCAGATTCTGAATCCACCTCGTTCTTCTTGCTTGGCCCAGATGTCACATCACAGAACAAAAGACTGTCTCTATCCATTCAAAACAATACAGCACACACCTGAAACAGAAAATATCATGTCATCCATATCCTATATCACACTCACCACCTAAACTAACTCTTTAGACTGTTCTTTTGCCAGTAAGACTAAGTATGCATTTATATGTAGTAGCTTCAAAAAGATCCCAGAATTCACTGGCATAATTTACAGGAAATTGCTGGTAAAATTATAATACCTGTGGTATAAAATGTGTGAATAAAGAACAGTACACTGACATTCTTTGTTTCCTAAGAGAAGCGGTCAGAAGGAAATGCCCCAAAAGAATGCAGAAACAACATGGTCTTCTCCTTCACATCAATGCTCCAGCATACCGGTCAGTTTTGGTCAAGGAGTTTTAGCAAAGAACAATGTAAAAATGCTGCAACATACCCCATACTCTCCTAACTTGGCTCCAGCTGATTTTTACCCGTTCCTTCAATTGAAATCAGCATTGAAGGGATGGCACTTTTGTGGTGTTACCACTATCATTTAAGAACATGATGAAAGAGCTGAAAAGGCTTTCAAAAAATGGCTTGAAGGAATGCTTACAACCCTTTTTAGTCGCTGGTAGAAGTGTATAGCCATGACAATTGGGTCCCTGTCACCACATCCTCAAAGTGGAGATGAAGGAATGGCCTCCAATATGGAGGGTAGCTGCGAATATATTGAACAAGCAGTTGAGTACAGCCAGCAAGGGGTGGTCCTCCAGCATGGTGGCTGGGCAAGGTGATAACAACTCCTCACCATAAAAAGTATCACATTACAAACCATTCAAAAACACATTGGACCTGGACTGATCCTTTGGTACAAACTAAGCAATGGAAAAAGGACATAAGATTTGGCACATGGAATGTTAGGAAAATGTATAGGTCAGGTTCCCTTACAACAGTAGCCAGGGAATTAGTAAGATATAGATTAAATTTAGTGGGTTACAGGAAGTTAGGTGGGACAAATGGGGCAACGTAAGAGCAGGGGATTTTAATTTTTTCTATGGAAAAGGAAACTAAACTCTTCAATTGGGAATAAGATTTTTTGTACACCACAGAATAGTATCAGCAATTAAGAAAGTAGAGTGTGTCAGTGATAGGATGTCACTTATAGTTCTAAGAGGTTGCTGATGTAATATCATTATTTTGAATGTGCATGCGCCACGTGGGAAGAAAAATGGCGATTCAAAAGACAGTTTTCATGAGGAATTACAGCAGGTTTTCAATCATTTTCCTAAGTACCATACGAAAATTTTGTTAGGAGATTTTAATGCAGAAGTGGGGGGAGAGAATATTTATAACCAACAATTGGGATTAGAGTCTACATCAGGACAGTAATGACAATGATGTTAGAGAAGTAAAATTTGCCACATAAAAATTTTTAGTCGTTTAAGAGCACGATGTTTCCACACTGAAACATTCATAAGTAAACCTGGACCTCTTCTGATGGGAAGACTCACAACCAGACTGATCACATACTGATAGATAGGAGATGGTTTTCAAGTATACTCAATATATGATCTTTAGGGAGAGCTGACTGTGATACTGGTCACAATCTGATGGTTGCAGATTTAGGAAATATTGGTAGTAAGTAAACAAGCAGCACAGAAGTTTGATGTGGAAAGATTTAATCTCAGGAATCTAAATGAGATGGAGGTGAGGAAACAGTATCAGATTTAGATCTCAAACAGGTTTGTAGCTTTGAAGAACTTAAGTGATGGCGAGGACATAAACAGGGCTTGGGAGAACATTAAAGAAAATATCAAAACCTCAGCTAAAGAGAGTCCAGGTCTGCATGAATTGAAACAGCATAACCATGGTTTGATGAAGAATGTTTACTTTTTTTAGATCAAAGGAAACAAGCTAAAATGCAATGGTTACAGGATCCAAACCAAACCAACGTAGATATAATCTAAACAATGTAAGACATGAAGCTAGTAGATATTTCTGGAACAAAAAGAAGGGATATCAGAAACCTAAAACTGATGAACTTGAAAATAACAGTAAGATCAAATATACCTGAGACTTGTATAGGGACATCAATGATTTTAAGTAGGGTTACCAGCCTAGAACTAATATACAGGGATGCTGATAAGTCCTTAGCCCGACCCTAGAAGGAAACAAGCTACAGCGACCAAGACTTACAATACTATACCAAGACCTATGGTGTACAAACAACAGGAATATATTCCTGTTGTTTGTACGCCATAAGTCTTGGTATAGTATTGTAAGTTTTGGTTGCTGCAGCTTGTTTCCTTCCAGGGTCGGGCTAAGGACTTACCAGCACGCCGGTAGTAAAGCACGAGAAGGGTGACTTGGTTGCAGACTGCCACAGTATTTTGGATAAGCAGAGGATGTTAGGCAGACGGAAATACATACAGCACAACCACTAGTGCCTGAGCCGAGTGCCTTGGAGATTGAGATGGCTAATTAAAAGATAAAAAGACACAAATCACCAAGTATTGATCAAATCCCAGTAGAACTGATAAAAGCAGGGGGTAGAACAATTCACTCTGAGATCCATAAACTTATTAAATCCAAGGAGGAACTGCCTGAGGAGTGGAAGGAGTCAATCACTGTACCTATCTATAAGAAGGATGATAAAACAGATTGTACTAATTATAGTGGCATATCACTTTTGCCAGCTATGTACACAATTTTATCCAACATCCTGCTGTCAAGGTTAACTCCACATAAAAAAGTAAATTAATGAAGATCATGAGTGTGAATGTTAACGCAATAGGTCAACTAATGATAATATGTTCTGCATTCATCAAATACTTGAGAAAAAATGGGAATACAATGAAGCAGTGCATCAGCTATTTAAAGACTTCAAGAAAGCTTATGATTCAGTTAGAGGAGAGGTCTTATATAATATTCTCATTGAGAATGGTACCCCCTTGAAACTGGTAAGGCTAATAAAAATGTGTCTGAATGAAACCTATAGCAGAGTGCAGGTAGGTAAGCATTTGTCTCACTTGTTTCCTACTAGGAACAGTGTGAAAAAGGAGCTGCTCTATTGCCACTAATTTTCAAATTCGGTTTACAGTATGCCATTAGGAGGGTCAGGTGAACCAGGATGGCTTGAAATTACAAATGGTACACATCAGCTTTTGGTTTATGCTGATGAAATTAATATATTGGGAGGAAGTGTGCATACTATAGAGAAAAAAAGACAGAAACTTTGGTAGTCGCTAGTGAGGAAATCAGTCTAGAAGTGAACACTGATAAAACTAAGTACATGGTCATGTCTTGAGATCAGAATGCGGGACTAAGGCACAGTATAAAGATTGATAACAGTTCCTTTGAAATGGTGGAAGAGTTCAAATGTTTGGGAACAACCATAACAAATCAAAATTCTATTCAGGAAGATATTAAGGGCAGATTGAAGTCAGGGAATGCTAGCTATCATTTGGTGCAGAATCTTTTGTCTTCCAGGTTGCTATCCAAAAACACACAGATTAAGAGAGACAGGACTATAAGTTTGCCTGTGGTGTTGTACGGGTGTGAAACATGGTCGCTCACAATGAGGGAGGAATGTAGGTTGAGGGTGTTTGAGAATAGGGTGATGAGGAGAATATTTGGGCCTAAGAGGGAAAAGGTATTACGAGAGTGGAGAAAACTACTTAATAAGGAGCTTAACGATATGTACTCCTCACCCAATACTGTTTGGGTGATCCAATCCAGAATAATGAGATGGGTGGGGCATGTAGCATACAATGGGGTGAAGAGGGGTGTACACTGCGTTTTGGTGGGGAAACTTGATGGAACAAGACCACCTGGAAGACTCAGGCATAGATGACAGGATAATATTAAGATGGATCTTCAGGAAGTTGGATGTTGGGGGCACCAACTGGAGCTATCTGGCTCAGGGTAAGGACAGGTGGCTGGCACTTGTAAATGCAGTAATGAACCTTCGGGTTCCATAAAAAGCAAGGGAATTGCTTGACTAGCTGAGAACCAGTCAGCTTCTCAAGTAGGACTCTGCTCCATGGAGTCAAGTAAGTAAGTAAGTAAGTGAGACAGAATTGTACACTTGCACAATGGGGCTTTTCTGAAGGAAATGTAGCTTAAATGATTGTATGGTTTTGTATTTCTCAAAAATACAGTGATATCAGAAACACTTTGAAGACACCACATGGACAAGAAAGCAAACAAATTATGCAGCCAATGGAATATGACCAATCACAGAGGAGAAGAGGAAAAAGAAATCGCAAGACAGAAGCAGCTCTACACATTTACAAATACACATGGTGACTTTGTTGGAGACTGGGTTGGACAAGTGAAGAACTAAAAATGCAAGATATGGAAAACGGATTTTATTAATTTCCTAAATGAGCATGATATATTTTGGGTGGAACAGTGTTAGGCAGCAACACAGACATCTGAAACTGGGGATACAAGAACTTCATGAAGGGACCAAAAAGATCACCAATGATTTGCTGGAATCCAAGTGCTTTAACAGCATCTAGTACAGAGGAAACTGGGAGAATAATTATCAAAATATCATTTATGAAAGAAGTGTTGTGGTTAGGGGTGCAACAAAGTGAAGTATCTCAAAGTGGTGTGTCATTTTTATACAGGGTCTGCCAGCGAATCTGGCGATTTTTAAGTGTTAAAAAGAATTAAAAGTATTGGATATCATGATACAGTTACATTTATAAGGAACTACATACTTTAGCATTTGGAGAAATAAGTGAATCGGTGGTCTTGAAACATAACACAGAACAAAAAAAAAACACACAACACATCATTCCACTCATTACATCCTCAAGATGCCCTCCATTACACTGCTCACACTCAGCAACCCGATCGTGAACACTACTCATGGCCCTACGTAACACGTCAACCGGGATTCTTGAAATCTCTTCCTGTATCCGCACTGCAAATCCAAGTGTAAAATACGCCTTACACTGCTTTCTGACAGTCCCAGTTTCTTGGAATGACGCACAGCTGACTAGCGAGGACTTTGTTCGAATGATGCTCTCACAGCGTCAATGTTCTGTGGGGTGCGAACTGTTTTAACACTACTAGCTTTCTTCTTAACAGTTGAGCCGGTCTCTTCAACGTTGTTTACCCACGTCTGTATGGCATGAGCTGACGGCACTTTACTGTTTCGATGAATCCCGAATTTCTTGCGAAATTCACGTTGGGCAACATAGCTATCGTTGTTCTTATAAAATGATTTTACGGCGAAAGCACGCTGCGCACCAGTCCACGACTCCATTTCAAACTGAACGCTATTCACGGCCACACCACCTGGCAGCATCATTCCCCTTCCCCGCTCACACTAAAAATAGAAAAACGCTGTTGCCAAATCGCCCGATTCGCTGGCAGACCCTGTATATAACCTGCCTACAACATCAAGGTGCTACACCCAAACTTCATGAATGAGCAAGAAGAAGACATGAGATGTACAGCAGCAGATTTGTAGAAACTGAGTTTGTTACAACAGGTGATGGAAACGCTATGATCCGTAATATGCAAATAAACTTCCCACACACATGGAATAGTTCTGATATGACAGATAGAAGCAGTGACAAAGGATATGAGGGTAGAAATAGAAAAGACACAGTCATCAATAGTGAAGGAAGGAAACTAGTACCTACAATTTTTAGAAGAAATGTGATCTGAATACTGAACAGTAAATATGGGGAAAATAAGAGAATGGAAGTGACTTCTGGAAATCAAATTTAAAAAAAAAAAATGATTTTGCATTAATGTCAGAGGAGACCTATTAAACTTGATAAATTTTATAGTTGGATCCAAGACCATGTGTAATCATATGCCCTTGATAGCAACAAATGAAATCAAAACACAAGAATACACAACAGTAAAAAGAAGGAAATAATGAAATACAGGAATACAAATGGTGATACAAAATAACAAAATGGATGACACTGTAAACACTCTAGATATAGTGGCTAAAAAGGCAGGAGCTAATGTGAAACAACAAAAAAGACAGGGTGAGACAGATATTAGTTTGATGACCAATGTAAGAGAGGAAAGAAAATTATTGGCCTTTCAAAAAAGGAACACTGAAAATACTGGGAGAGGAAGTGAGATATGGTACGCCATGCAAAGATAAATGGAAGCATTATTAAAATAAAGAGAAAGAGGCATTAAATAACTCAGTGAAGCAGGAATAATATAAAAAAAAGTTGTGTAAAACCATTAGAAAATTAGTTAAGAAAAGAAATATGGGCTGCATGGTGGAACCATTAACTTGGGTTATTCATTTCCAAAACTGTTCCAAAGATAAACATGAAAATCTAATGACAGAACCTGAAATAACAGGGCTGCAATATCTGGAGGAATCAGGTATCTTAAAACATAAGATATAAGTATACAGCAAATTTAAAGACCATACAACTTCAAGTGCTGATTGAATACCAAATGAAATGTGTGGAAATTTTAGTACCAAGAAATAAACTAATATATTTATAGAGTTTAGAACAAAAACTGAGAATGAAACTTAACCCTACAGAAGGCAAAATAGCTACAGCATGTCAGTTTATAAAAACAATGTGAAAATGAGAATCCTATTAATTATAGAAGGCTTTCATTATTACCAGTGGTGGGAAAAATTGTTACCCAGTATTTTGGCCACTATGACAAGTGAAGGGTTAACAAATAACAATGGACTGTTGAGATTTCAAGCTGGTTTTGTCAATAAAGTAAAACTATCAATAACATTTTTGTAATAAAAACTATTACTTACTTACTCCATGGTGCAGAGTCCTTCTTGAGAAGCTAACTGGTTTGCAGCTAGTCAGGAAATTCCCCGCATTTCACGGAACCCGAAGGTTCATTACCGCACTCACAAGCGTCCGC
>Ga0123357_10005923_pt1 | contig 14764 bp, 9 predicted proteins | sample TergutEmb28metaG_FD_89873 | JGI IMG/M metagenome (GOLD analysis project Ga0123357, IMG submission 89873) | Embiratermes neotenicus P4 segment gut microbial communities from Petit-Saut dam, French Guiana - Emb289 P4 | ecosystem: Host-associated > Arthropoda: Insects > Digestive system > Gut ...
AATGTCGCTTTTACAAAACATGGAAGAAAAATAACACTGGCCCTCGTGCAGGCATAATTTTTACTTGAAAGCCTCATGGGGAAAGGCTTACTGTCAGATCTACGATTAAATCGTAAGATACTATTAAAATGCTTGTATTTATTTGGATCCCAGTATAGTCCACATAGAAAATAATCGGCTTGGTGGGTTTGACGTTTCATCGACTTTAACCAACTGACAGCAGCGAGTGTTCGGTCGAAAGAAAAAAGTTTGTGTTAAAAGAATTACATTCGACAGCTCCCATAAAGACGGCTGCCCTTCATAACGGAAAGAAAATATTTTCAAGGACGTGAGGTTTCTTCTTGGACTGCTTGACCCTTGAATATGGGGCCGACAGGTTTTCCCGAAACGTAATTAACAAACTACCCTTCTACGCTGCGTAACATCCCAGAAGAGCACGGATCTTAAGTGTAAGTTCCTTCGCATGCTTAATCAGTTAAGATGCTATGAAAATGTTTGGGGGAGCACACGTGGCGTCATGCCAAGCATTCCTCACGTTGGCAACGGCCTGAGGTAAGACTGACCAGCTACATGTTCCGGTTGCTCTGTTCCCCAAGTACTCAATGGGCAGGAAGTCGGATACACCCACCAACTGGTCTGAACCACCATCACACTTACACGCATAAAAACAAGGAACACTTAAATACTTCACAGAGATGACATTCGTGCCGGATAGGAAAACGTTTCAGAAGAATAAAAAACCAATATATTTCGGGCATAGTAATGCCCGAAACATGTTGAGCCTATAATAAGTACAATAAAATAATAAGTGGCATCTAGTCGGTTTTGTTTATTCTTCAGTTATCAAAATGATGCACGGTCCAATAAACATCAGGAAAAATTTCAGTTTGATGTTTTCCTTATAGATCAGGATTTATTTCGTACTGCGAACAATTTTTCATTCATTTCTACTTCTTAACTATTATTTTGTGTCCTAAAATTTTCACCATTTTTTTATTTCGCTCTCTTATGTATGTTTCCTTACCAGCCCACCGAGTTACATGAAGGAGTTAAAACAAACGTTTCCGCTATGGAATGGCCAAGCACAACCACGCTCAATATTTTTAGACGATGCGACTTGGAATGGCTTCCGAGGACCAAGTCCTTTCAATGGACATTTCCTGAAACTGGCAAAAATTTTCTGAATAAGATGGACTAGTGGAGAGAGAACCTCTAAAAATATACGTACGAAATGGGCGTAAAAGGGTCCTTACATTCGTAATATTTTACCTATCCTTGTGGTTTTTGTGTTACCCTCATATCTGTATGTGTGGTACTGTCCCGTTTACTTTCATTTTTTGATCCATGAATGAAAAGTTTCCTTGCGCTCCATAATATCATTATATTTCTCATACCAGCTGGGTGTATTTGTTACATTTAGGTATTACTGCGATCTGAAAACTTATAAAACGTTGCTGAAGTTTTTAAAACAAAATAACACATGTTTAGATCTAAAACTTATAACCCAAAGTTAATTTCGTGTTGATGGGAGAGTCGATATCCTTTAGTGAATGTTTCCTTCGTGTTCGGTTTTTAGGGAAGGAATCCCGTGGGAAGAAGGGGAATTCCAACATATTTTAGTTGAAATTCTATGACCTTTGTTATTTGGAGGCTGTTTTGATACAAAAAGAAAGGTACAATTCCCCATACAGCCACGTACCCTCGCCTGCACGATTCAGTGCGAGGCACTGCTCCGTATTGGTGCGAGGCAGGGACGTACTAAGGGAATTCCGCCTGTGTTTTGGGACGAAAGTACGAGTTCTGCATGCAAAATGAGATGCCGAATGCAAATATTTGTGGAGCTGATACAAAGGGTGAAGTCCGGCCTTGCTGGACAAAATTGTGGGACGTGCTTAGAGATCACAATACGAAGAACAACACGGATCTCTTTGTGCTGGAAGGCTAATTATTATTATGCAAAACTACAAAGGTTTGATTTCTAAAAAATTTAGTACAAATTGGAATATGTCAATTCTAAAGGATTTTGAGGACAGTATATTCCACATACCACAAACAAGTGCCCGGACTTCGTCCACTACTAGATATTTTTTAATACGATATAACGAAATTCAGAAGCTAAGTAACTGGAAGCAGAAAACATATGAACTTAAAATATTGTAGAATACATTTCTGGCTGATCGGTGCTGCGGTAGAATATTTTTTATATCAAAGCACAATGCTGCTATAGATACATTAACGCAAAAGGCCATGTTGATTATTTTAGTGTGCTAATTTCTTGGTTGATGATCATCTGAACGAATGAACTGAAGAAGCATAATAAAAAAAAGTCTTAGATAAAACGGAGGACCGGATCCCTGTCAAGAGGCAAAAAGTATAAAGATTTTATTTTTTTACAAAAAGAATAGGCCCCATGTGTTATCGATGCGGGGGCCAAGAGGACATGCATCCTGCAAACGACAACGCTGAGGGCTGCTTCGTCCGCACCTGAGCTATAACTATATAAGTCATTTCCTGTTTTTCAGGTGATCTTCCAGAGTACTGGTGATATTTTAGAATTTCTGAAGATGTCTTACCTTAACGTGTTAGTTATGTTCTCACTAGACCTGTTTTGTTAAGATTACCGGGTTCATTTTCACACTTGTCTCGTCCAACCTGCATACATCGGTATGTGCCGCACATCATAATTGCTTGTGTTTTGGAGGAATAAGTTTCGATTCTCAGCTGAGGTACTTACTAAGGATTTCATGTTTTTTTACAGAATCTCTAGGAAAGTGCCAGAAAAATACATTTTATACTACAATCACTAACCCAATCATCCCTTCCTTCTTCATTGCATTCACTTTTCCGTATATGGTATGTCCATTCTGCAAGTCACTGCGCGCCGTTATTCGATGTTTATACCTTCAGAGAAGCGCCAGTTAATTGATCGTAAACTTCAATCAGGTATGAAACTTTTTAACTTTTTAATTATAGTACATTTTATTTCATCTGACACATAATTCCTGAAAATCAAATAAATGATTTGAAACATACTGCATACAATAAAATGAGTAACAACTAAGAAAAATATTGTACCTGAACAAAGTTAAGGTATCAGTCAACAGTCCTGCTCCTTCACTGAACTCCATAGCAAAGAATCGGTTAAATTGAGGTCACAAGCAAAACGACTGATATGTTACAGTTGAACTTTATAACATACACCAGCACAAAACATCCCACACCTGAGGCGCTAAATCGCATGGAGAAGAAGTTGGCATGAAGGTAAACTCGACAAATTTGGCACCATGACACTGTATTGTGGGGTGAAATGTAACCACCTCCCACCAACACAGCACAAGCAATGCTTTGTTGTATACAAGACCCCCCATCACCACCTACGACAATGTTCACGCTACATCTGGCGGATGAAGCATGGCCTCCTGACAGCAAGCAACATTCAAACCACGAACACAATTCCTGCAGTATATATATATAAGAAGAACGGTAGTCGTAGGACACTAGTGGCGGTGACATGCGACTTGGGGATGAAATAAAATAGAGTGTTATAAAACGACCAACGCGCCTCTGCAGATTAGAACCAAGGAAGGATATTTTATAAAGGAATAGTGCGACAAAAGAAGAAAAAGGGAGAGCTTCAACAATGCTAGACATCGTAAAGAACAGACGTCGACTGGGGCAATATGTTTACAAGCTGTGGTATGTGGGCATGATACAGGAGTCTATTAAAAGTAATTGATGGAAAGAAAACTACAGGATGCATCTGGAAAAAGGGGAAGCGAGATACAATGATATGATATGTGAAGAATTTCATAAAGTTCTACCGAAGAAGAGCTGAACGAGTTGGAACTTACGCCTAACACACGCACACGTGGGCGAAAGATTACGTGTAACTACGTGCTTGTTTATTTTTTATTTTCTCTACCCAAATGTTTGAATTCGGTATTTCAAAAACGTGCTGGTTCTCAGACTCAGAGTCCATGTCTGCCACAATACTGGAATGAAAAAAGGGAAGGGACAAAGAGAATGAAGAGGTAGAGGTAAAAACGGAGGAAAATAAGAAAAACTAAGAAGGTACCTTACTATCGTCATAGCATCTGCAGTACAAAAACATGACTTGCAACAATATTTACGTTTTCCAGTTTATACTGATAGGAATGGGGCGTAATTAAAGCGCGTTGGTTGGAAGTGAAAAAGACGCAAACAGTGCTAAGCTGTGAAGTGTCCAATACTGAACCATGGTTAACAGATTACTGGGGTATCTAGTTTGAACGAAATAGCAAGAGAAATGTTTGAAGAGCGTACAGTAAGCTCGGGTGAGTAACAATGAAAGTACGTTGATAGGACTTCAGTTCAATAAATACAAGTATATATTTCTTTTGGTGCATGAAATCTGTACAAGAACCCACAACATTATGGTTGTGCTGATCAATCTTTATACCCACATTCTTTGTGTTTCTTGATCAATTAAGTACAGTATTAGAAGTTCACATTAGAATTTGTGCGCATCATTTGTTGCCTCTCCTACTTATCCTATATAACCCATAATCTAAATGAAGAAGTAATCAAACTTCACAGATGTCCGTGCGAGTAAAAAAACACGCACGCGTATTGGAAGGCCTACAAGACAGTTACAGGTCTCAATCAAAACTACATTTGTCATGTGAAGCACTCATTGATAAGTCAGATACTTACCTTAATTCAGAAGAAAATAAACTATGTCTATTTTCAACACATACCGAATTCGATTAGGCCAAATATAGGAGAAAATAATCCACAGTTCCTTGGAAATAAAAGTGTAACTGATGATAAAACTAGCAAAACATGAAATGCTTGCACACCGAGAATAAAAGGGAAAGGAAGTGAACCATATATTAAAATAAAATGGACGAGAAAGAAAATCCGAATAAGTACACGCTATATACATAACCTAAACTGATCCAAGCCTGTGACAGAGTCATATAAAAGCGTTTCATGCCAAGACAAACCATTCTGAGCAAGTAGGAGCAGAGTATGAGGATAAACGGTGAGGTGGAAGAGGACAATAGCAGAGATCTTGACTAAGTAAGAACAAGAGGAAGAATGGGATGTGGGATAGCACATTAGATGCCAGAGAAAACCCAGCAGGGCATGGCCAAGTAAAAATGGAACACGAGAGAATATTGTGGGGTAGAGAAGAATATTTGGTTGTGAGTACGGTAGAAGTCGTCGAAAAATATCTTTTTCTCGTGAAATGATGAGCAAAAGTGACTGTCATCGTACAGAACCACATTCAAACGTAAGGAGAAAAAATGATGGCGGGAAAAACTTTCGATTTCTTCCCGCTTTTAAAAATTATGCGCAACAACGCAATATAATAGTTGCGCTTCGAGAACTGCAAGATACAACCATGTAACTAAATTACGTCAATTGAATCGCTCTAGCCAGTGCCTTAGCACGAAATCAGTACAAATATTTATGGACTATAAAACAGTTCTATGTTTACGGCTTATGCTTATTCATTTTAAGCAGGCAGAGGGGAGTAATTTTCCGGAAGAAAGAAAAGAAACACAAAAATAAGGACACAAGCATCGAAACTGAAACACAAACCTTTCCTTGTACTTTCTCCTACCGCAGAAGACCGCTTCAATGAGAATTTCCTTTGGTATTAGGCCGGTATTTCCGTCGCTCCGGGAAGACGATTTACTACGTCAAAAAAATACACGACGTGAAATCTTTTATGTTATTTCCATTCCAATGTCCATGTTCGTCCCTTTAACATCGATCCATCATCAACCGCAAGGGTCAAGTTCATGAAAAACATCGCGGCTGGAAATCCAAAGATTTCGGGAAGAATTTCAGGTTACGGGGAAAAAAAAAGGTGGCTGTCGATAGTGATATAATATTATATTATATTACATTATATTATATTATATATTTGTTAACTGCAATTGGGTTGACAGCCGGTGGCAGTAGTACAGTGCACATTTACACACGAACAGTACACAGAACACAATGAAACAGAATACCCCGAAAGAAACATATGTAGCAATAAGAACAGAAAAACATAACAATAAGAATGCATAGTTTACAAAATTAAACAGAAGCATACAAAATATACAACTATATATTCAGTGATAAAAATAGAACCAAAAGAATATGAAAGAATGTGATAAACGAAACAGCCATAGTTTTCCACTTTCTGTTACTTTACTGCATACAAAAATATGTAAGAAAACTTTGATTGCAATTTCGACACATGAAAATAATCACAACAAGGCGCAGTAATGCCGTAATTTGGGAGCGAGCGAACTGTTCCATATTATCCTTACAGTCTTTCCCCAACACAATTCGTCTTTTGGAATCAACAAACATTTTCAATGTGTAGATACACTGAAAACCACACATACATAAAAACCAAACAGGGATGCTGGATAAAGATGATACCACTGGAAAACTACGGTTGAATAGAACCCGCGTTGTTTTGAAAACAAGTGTTAACAAATTACATAAAATCGAATACATTCGTACTTAACGTATATCTACTGCTAATGTTTCCTTTTTTAAATCACTCACACTTTTCTTACAGTGTGCCAATTGCTGAGGTAACGTCACATTCAGGAAAATTTGCGGCCGGTCATGGAGTCATAAGTCGAGCGGTATTTGAGAAGTAAATGTAATGGTCTGTACTGAATTAGGGCGATAATATGGGAAACCTAAAGGCAGTCTTTCTATAACTGAGACATGATCGGACATTAACTAGTACTGCCTAGTACTGACTAGTATTAACACTCCAAAGATTTACAGTGTTGCAATGGCTTTTCAGTGTGTCGAGACCAAATGAACACGTAAGACACGAACGCACTAAATAGTAAGATATGTTTTCTGCGTAGCTATAGAAAAAAGTAGGATCCATAAAGCAGTGCAAACACACCGTTTAGACCAGAAGTGCATAAATCCTCAGCGTCAGGTCGCCCGGCGACTAATGTTTATACGGTGGAGCCGATATTTGTCCTTAGTAGGACACTTGCTTCTTATCACCTTTCTCGTTTCTAGATATTTTACATGATTCCTAGATTTTGGAAAATCTGTGCATCCTTGGTTCATATAGAAACAAAAACTACGATTATTTCTATGTCCCCACTCACATCGCAAACGAAGTAAATGTCAGAATCATGTTGCTGCGAAGTTCTGTGCAATCAGAATCAACTGCAATGGGCTTTGGTTGTAGTTACATTTGTAGCTGCCACAAAAATGGATCTATTACAGTTGAAACATCTGACATTTTCCCGCCTTTCTCTAAATTCTGTACTAGCGTTCGGTCCCTTCCTTTTTCCTTCCGTCCTCCGTGACGTCATCGCCAAAACAGTTTGTATTCCGGCGTCTACATTGTTAATCAGCTTGTCTTCATCCTGCACGTTACTGCACTCCATTCATTAATAAAGGTGTCTAAATAACTTCATTAAAACTCAACGTTCTATGTTTTAATTTTAGAAAAGGACATTCATCCCTCGAAATGCTTTTAGGAAATTTTGCAGGCATAATTTTGTATTTATAAGTGCAATTAAACGCAAACCCGCTTAGCCAAAAAAAAAACCAAATACAACTTTCATGTTTAGCCGCAATAAACTTTTACGTAGAACTGTGTTCTCAGAACTCAGATAATGAGAGAAATATACAGTATTAAACAGTCACGCGACTGAAATCTATTCGTTCGAGCAGGGAAATCTGTATTCACGGAGCAGGTACAATTAATCAAAATAAATTGAAAGGAATTTAAAAATTAAGTCGCTCATACTCTCCTCTGGTCCTTATCACGTCCATAATTTCATGCAGAAAACAAGAATATTATGTCGTCATAAGAGAGAAACACCACACACGAAAAATCTTTATGAGAAAATGTGTCATTTTAAGAACGACTCGAAATGCCATAATTTTTGCTTCCACTTCAAGTCACACTAGAATAAACTAATCAACAGCAAAGGATTCATTCTTAACAGTAAACACGATATAACACACGTTCACACCATAAAGGAGATGTGTTAATATATCGTGTTCCGTTTCTTGAATTACACTAGACAGAATTTAGAGCAAATGAGCAATACGGAGAGAGGATAATTACGAAGTCATGTTGAACGGCACACCGTTTCTAAATCAAATCACAGTACAACATTTCGAAAACAAAACTTTTGATGCCCAAAAATGAGCGTTAGTCATAAAAAGAACCATAGAAAGACGGAAGTGTTTGCAGTGACAATATTAAACAAAGAATTTAACAGGACCAAAACAGAAACGCGGCAAAATGAGTAAAAAATACCAACGCAGGGAGAAAAACACCATATCATTAGCTAAACATAAATGAATGGCAGACGGGATTATCACGACCTTCTGTTGTGCAGGACGCAGAAGGCCTATTCCCCTTATCCATTTCGATAATTCTGAGTGCACTTCCATATGTTTGTGTCACTGTCGAAAAAAAAAAGAAAAAAGAAGTGTTTTAAAGTCCTCAGAATCTTTAAATAGGCTGAAAATGTAACTATGGCTGACTACACAGAACGAAAGCACTAAAAGATACATTAAAATATGAATAAGTACATGAACAGAAAAGTGTTGCTACCTATGCACTGAATGCCACAGGTGGTTAAAGCCTAAGCCAGTTCCTGCATTGTTACATTCTCATGATTGTGACTATGCTAACGCCTCCTTCAGAACAGAAGAATCTCTTTACTCTTCATCCCGTTTGTACTTCCTAAAAGAAAGGATCACATAAAAGAAATTGGAATGTATGTACTTGTCTAACACAATTTTATTTTATGGTAGAGATATGTATAGAATTTACTACATAGAGAACAACTACATGTTTCAGCACTTGACAATGGCCATCTTCAGGTTTAGAAATGGAAAAAAACTTAGTAAGCAGCTATACTCGACTTATGTGGGCAGTATACAGTAGGGAGGTAAGAGGTGAGGTGGGCACGAGCCCACCTCACCTATTACCTCCCTACTGTATACTGCCCACATAAGTCGAATATAGCTGCTTACTAAGTTTTTTTCCATTTCTAAACCTGAAGATGGCCATTGTCAAGTGCTGAAACATGTAGTTGTTCTTTATGTAGTAAATTCTATACATATCTCTACCATCAAATAAAATTATGTTAGACAAGTACATACACTCCAATTTAGTTTATTTATGAACACAACGGGGATGACGAACCTTACGATTATGAAAGGATCACATTTAATAAATTTAAATGACAAAACAGTAACTTAATCCCCAGAATATTCCATTCTGTCCCACTCTTTCTGAAACAAGGTGTGGAGCTGTAGTGGGTCTGATATTCTAAATGTACGTTACGTCCACCTTCAATGTCACTTCCCTAATTCGAAAGCACATTACAAGCTTCTACTTCAGAAATCTGCTAGTCGCCGTCTTGACTTCTGATGCTAATATGCGTTGTCATTCTAACCTATGAAAATCTTTCTTTATCTGATTACTGACGAAAATCAATAGTTTTAAAGCAAACTTCAGACTTACAAGAATGGCCCTTTGGACGTAAGACAAGGCATCACTGTCAATTAGTAGCACGTCGAGGTGTACTCGAGAAAAACTACATTCGAATCCCAATCGTGGAATCGCATATTATGGAGACAATCTCTCCACAACAGTCCGTAATCAGTGAATTGGAGACTAAAAATACTTCCAAAGAAATTGTGTTATTTCCACCTATGCGATTTACTGTAATAAAATTTGAAGCTTCTCTCCTTTTGGAACTAATGTTATTCTAATCTGCGTTTGAGTCTTTCAAATCATACTAAACGATCTGTACCTTTAAATGAGTGTGTATATTGAATTGTGTCCCTGAATAAATTATTAAATCAATCAGTCAATAAATAACCATATTAATTAATCAGTAAAGAAGATTGCACTCAATCAACTTCACTGTTGATGTAGGTCAACTTACTTAAACCTTTAAGTAAAGTTTTAGCAGAATGTAAGTTTTGTGAACCCCTGTCATATGTGCAGGAAGTTTTATGTTTATAGAGCCTCGTACTTTCTGGTGGCATCTATATCGGAAATAAGATATTGTTTTTTTTTTAACCGAAGGGTTACTTCTCAGCTTTATTCTTTTCCAGAAACCCCATATACAGAAGCAAGAGAGCGTAAGCTAAAATAGGACAAAAGACGAAAATGACATATTACTGATGTTAGCGATCTTCTTCCGGAATTGCTCTGCTGGGGGAGAACACTCACTGTCAGAACTTGCTGATGATAACGGTGGATGGCAGATGGTAACATTACGTTATATTTTAACTTCCAACAAAGAACCATTTCTTCGTTGTCTGTGTATTGTGAAAAGAGCTTCGACAGTGAAGTGCTCTCAGGTGGCTCTACACTTCTTTGCGGGCTTTTCACTTTCCTTTTTTGTGTACTCCTCTTTTTCTTCACGTTTCCTCATATAAAACTCTTGTGTATCTGTAGTTGGTAAAGATATATGGCATTTAGGGCACGCATTTTTAATATAAAATAAACAGAAGGAAAACTTTTTATGTTTGTACACGTGGAAGGATTAGTTTAACATGCACAGGAAACAGCAAGCTGCATTCAGTCTACAAATTGCATGCATAAATGCCATGAAGGCTGTAAGCTGGGTACTGAGCTCATGGCTGTAATTCTGCAAGAAACCTGCGATTCCTGAACTGGCATTTGTTAGCGAATGTTCTTGGACCTCAAGGAAACAGCACCCGTGCATCGTAGAGCTGTCTGTTACGATGTATGGAAAAGTGCATAATCCTTCAGACGTTTCAGTAACACCAGTACATACCAACCATAAAGTTGCTATTCTGCCGATACCGGTGGCTGCGCAGTCTGAGGCATGGGTTTTCGGCCGCTCGCTTGCTGGGATTTAGGGTCCAAATCCCGCCGGGAGCATGGATGCCCCTCTTATGACTATTATGTGTTGTCAGGTAGAGGTCTCTGCGACGGTCCGATCCCCCTTTCCAAAGGAGTCCTACTGCGTGTGCGTGTGTGTGTTATTGAGTGATAAGTGCAACAATAACTACACCTACCATGTGTAAGTAGAAAGTGGTCAGAATGAGAAAGAAAGAAAGAGAAAAAGGAAGAAAATTTGTTATTCTGAACCACCATAGATTCTTTCCTTGCTCATTACTGTTTTCTGTACCGCTTACCAATGCTGTATTTAACTGTAGATATTAAAATAACTGAACCTTAACCTGGCTTGTGATTGCGGTACTATATGAAGCTACTATTTTAACCTGGCATCCTTGCGAAAGTTGGTTATCACTCCGAGGGAAGGAAATTGTGGCGTCTAAGAATTAGGAACCGAGAAATGTATTTGTACTGCGCTTTGGACCACGCAATATATTTATGAATTTCATAGACTTCTCAGAACAAAGACACTTTTCTAAGCATCATTAACGATCTGTCTTTACTAAGAATGCGGATTGTTTTCTGCGAGTTAGGAGCAGAATCTTTGTATATAATGTAAATAAACATCAGTCTTAACATGCTTGATTTAAAAGATGCAGTTCCGGCCACTTAAAAATAAAACTCACAAATAGAGTTTGTAGCTAACGGAAATCAGGTCCTTACATGGTTTCATACAATATCTCTAATACAATTGAAACTACTGCGCTCTACCCTTCAGTCTTTCCTCCCATACACAACAGCCCATATCGTAGCTAAGAGAACACTGAACCGTATATGTCTGTCTGTCTGTCATGCCATATACGCGATCGATCATTCTGTCATAATGCGCACTGGCAGACCAATTACAAGCACGAGATGCACACATGTATCCAACAGAATATGCAGAACGGAGGCTGGAAGCAATGAAGAGGCACAAGGCATATTTTCATATTTGAATGCGGGTTCGATGCAAAAGTGTCTTATAGCCATGTTCACGTGACTAACGTGAATCTGTGAAGACCAAAGAACTTACAGGTTCACTTCAGTGCGTGTTCCATTTATGAAATTATCCCTGTGCCAGACTGTGTCGAAAGAGAATGTGGCTGATGAACAATGAACTGAAATTGACTTACAAGGAAACAATCATGGAATAATTGGAAAATGTCCCGGAAATTTCCTGGAGGCGTCGAGGATACCAAGCAGAACAGCAGTCCTGATAGACTGTCCCGACATGGATCTGAACAGGACATTTTTGAGATACAAGTGATAAGCTTAACAGATAATTCAACCTACTCGGTTACAGAACAAATAAGGTGTTTCGGATTGCTGTTGATTAAAAATTTAACAATAATTTTTTACTTGAATTTGTTATAAAACATTTACAAGTAAGAAGATCATGAACCAAAGATGGGTGATATAAAGCAGAACTCTGAAGATCAAATAATGGGCTTCATAATGTGTACTGGTTGCAAAGCACCAATCGAGAAATCAGCTACAAGATATTAACAAAGAGCGGAATGGGGCACTCAATGCCAACTGCACTTTGTATACCAAAACGGGTTGTCACACACATGTATAGAAGAATGTTAAATAACTGGGGCCTGTACCACAGATTGGAGAGACGTGAAAGGCTTTACACCTTTATGAAATAACTTGAAATGCCAACTTGATGCAACAAGGTAATTTTATTAATATATTCTTAGCTCGACATATTTCAGGTACATGCGCCCATCATCAGGAGCACTGGATGTTGAGTTATAGCACATGGTTTTCTGCACCGAGTTTTTGGATGGGTGGTGGTCTTGAGAGCCGCTGTGTAGGTCGTGTGTACGGTGCGGATGGTGCACGGCACGGCACCATCAAGTTATTTCGTAACAACACTCAAGTTAACAACTTTATGCCTACAAATCAAATGCCCACGTAAAGACGTAAGTGTAAATATGGGATCATAGTGACAGATTCAAGAAACAGACTGTTCTGACTGGAAATATCTGGCTAACGACAGCATGCGGCCAGATGTTACTAGTGTTATAGGAATATGTGGCACTTGTGAAGGCCTAATCGAATTTGGAATGCTAATAATTCAGAGCTGATTTCACTGTTTTAAGAACAAACTTTACATAAAGTAGCATCAACGTACTTTGAAAAATTAATATGACTTACTGCCTGGGATTTCTTCCCAAAATAGTGCACCATGTGGCCTTCATTTCACATATCTTCTGATAACTTAAATGCCCGAAGTCTGAATGTAATGATTTTGGATTTTCGCACTTATTCAACATAACGAATAATTACTCACTGAGAATGACATATTAGAATCTGAATCCTTCAACATCTTTACGTGTTTTGTGTTCCAAATTCATGCACACTGACAAAAAACCTACAAATAAACACCGACAGCATTAATCTATCTACAGATGTTAATGCAGTACTATCCAGTAGATTCTGTTAACATCCAGTATTGCTGTAAGCTATCTACAGATGTTAATGCGGTGCTGTCCAGTAGAGTCTGTGAACATCCAGTATTGCTGTAAGCTATCTACAGATGTTAATGCGGTATTGTCCAGTAGAGTCTGTGAACATCCAGTATTGCTGTAAGCTATCTACAGATGTTAGTGCAGTACTGTCCAGTTGAGTCTGTGAACATCCAGTATTGCTGTAAGCTATTTAGAGATGTTAATGAAGTACTGTCCAGTATAGTATGTGAACATCCAGTATTGCTGTAAGCTATCTACAGATGTTAATACAGTACTGTCCAGTTGAGTCTGAGAGCATACATTTATTCTTGGTAAGAACAGTCCTTTAACGTAGCCTAGATTCTGATCGGTTACCTCTCTTACATAATTCCACAGCTTAATAGCTAAACCAAACTGTTTTCCTGCTGTACAAAATAAAACATCCGCTACAGTAAGGCATTTACGTATTCTGCTTTGTCGTACTGTAGCAAGAATATTTGCTGGTTACCTTAGATTTATAGACCCAGTTGGTCACGCAAACAGCAACAGACACAAAAGTGTGCCTTCAAGTTAAAATACAGAGTGAGGTGGAATTACGGATCTGATTACCTTACAATAGCCTATTTTCCTTACTTTATAACGAAGGATAAACATGGTGTCATCACGCCAGTGTGCCCGCGTGTTTCTCTTAATGATTTTAGCACTAAATGACAAATTTTAATGACATCTGACACGAACACCACACCACCAGAAGACCGACCATCCTTCATCTTTTTACCTTTAAATTCCAACATGGCGGACATGACGACTTCCGAGGCCAGAACGATTTAACACGAATTAATGTAGAGTTATGAAATACCACTTATAATGTGGCTTGAAAGTTTGGTCTAAAATTAAGATATAAATACAGCTACGAATCTTGTATGAAGTGACGTTTATATGTAATATTACACCGACTGTTTTTATGGGCTACAGTGGAAGTGTTTAAGAAAAGCAGCGTACTAGCTGGATTGTTACGTGCAAGTGGATAGGAAAAATAATGCACAAATCTACAGTGTTTTCTATTGTTCCCACATACATATTTTAGACTGAAAAGTCCGTGGAAGAGTAGGCGTCCATTTCTTAAGGCATCTGTTTCCCAGAAAACGTTTTCTTACCCTTTAAGAGAGAGGGTTAGCTGTTGTTCCCCGTTTCTTATTATGCACTGTGATAAAATCAGCAATGAAAAGAAAAGAAAACTGCGCAGCAGGTGTGGAACTTGGGAAATGTCTAAGCGTACACAGTTTTGGTAGAATACCTGTAAGAATGGAATGATTTGGGACATTTAGGTGTAAAGGTAAAGTGATCCCGTTTCAGGCCCGGTGTGACCCAGAAGGTGGGTAGAGGTATAGCTCTACTATTTCAT
>Ga0123357_10005924_pt1 | contig 14763 bp, 7 predicted proteins | sample TergutEmb28metaG_FD_89873 | JGI IMG/M metagenome (GOLD analysis project Ga0123357, IMG submission 89873) | Embiratermes neotenicus P4 segment gut microbial communities from Petit-Saut dam, French Guiana - Emb289 P4 | ecosystem: Host-associated > Arthropoda: Insects > Digestive system > Gut ...
TCATATCATCGGGACAACGTAACCGCGCCTCATGGGCGTCCCAACCTGAGAAGTCGGTTACACTTCTGCCATGCCCAGGAGGGAAGACCACGAAGTCCGTAAAGGACATGTGGGGCATTGGTATAAAAAAAAATATATTTGCTCTTTACTATGTAGTTTACTTTATACATACAGAATTCTTATACTAAAACCAGCTAGATGCACTAATTTCTCAAATTTATTTTTAGAATAAAACTCTACATTTTTCGGACAGCTTCTCTGTCCATCATCAGGAATTTCTCACTGTACAGACAGCAGTGTTATATGTCATACAGGTTTTGCTGACAGCATCCTCTCAAGCTGTCAGCAAACCTGTATGACATATACCATTGCTGTGTGTACAGTGAAAACTCCTGATGTTGGACAGAGAAACTGTCCGAAACATGTAGATTTTTTCACTGTACACACAACAATGTTATATGTCATACAGGTTTTGCTGACAGCATGCGCTCAAGCTGTCAGCAAACCTGTATGACATATACCAATGCTGTGTGCACAGTGAAAATCTCCTGATGATGGACAGAGAAACTGTCCGAAACCTGTAGAATTTTCACTGTACACACAGAAATGTTGTATATCATACAGGGTTTGCTGACAGCATGCTCTCAAGCTGTCAGCACACCTATATGACATATACCATTGCTGCGCGTACAGTGAAAAACTCCTGATGATGGACAGAGAAACTGTGCGAAACATGTAGTGTCTTATTCCAAAAATAAATTTGAGAAATTAGTGCATCTAGTTGGTTTTATTATAAGAATTTTTCACGATGCACGGCCACCTGAACGTCAAATACGTGCAGAATATTTTAGCTACATAAGTTCACATTTCTTATACAATTAACCTTTCCTTTGATAACCACGTACCTGTAGATGGGCATTTTAGGCCAAGACGCGTAGAAGAACTGTAATGTATCTATAAAATTTTGTCTTTTTATTGTTTTGCAGTTGTTAGTACATATATTGGGGAGATAAAAAGTAAATGTAAGGAAAATTATTTTATGGTGAGACATCTCACTTTTAGCGTTGAAAGAGTTTAGAATAAATATGTTAGTTTGTGGTAAAGGTAATGAATCATAGTCATTCCCATTTTACTCTTTGACGCTGGAGAAGGAGACATTAGGCTCCTTTGAAATGTCGGTAACAATTAGGAGACTTGAAACTTAATCAGCACTGCTGTGCGAATTTCACAGCTGAACACGGCTAATCCTTTGTCTTTGTCATCCCTTTTATCTTCTTCATTCTCTGGCTGCACGTTGGAATATCTGTATCACGTCAACGACCCTTAGCACTATAGAGAGCTATATTATATGCTGTCGCTAAGAAACTCTATTGTCTTATTGGCTGATATCACAACTTTACTAGAAAAATGACGTAAGACATGGCATCTGTTTTCAACTTTAACAGTTTTCGGTGCAAATGAAGGTTTGGAATCACATAAAGAATTATAAATGCTACGATTACACTACATACTGCTACAGAACACTAATGTCGTAATTCCCCTCCTTAGTTGAAGCAGAGCGCAGCACAGCAGAAATATTATCATTTCTTTCTGGAGTAGGGGCTGTCTAAGAGGGAACTGCTGTGCTTATAACGAAGAAAGCAACATTTGTGTTTGTCACATTTGTTGGTAGAAATGTACTTTTCTTTCGTAATTGTGTACTTTTCCCCATACTCCTTTTGGAGTTGTGCTTTTGTACGATTTAGGATTAACGTTTGTAATAAATTTCTTCACTTTGCTGACTGGTGTTTGGAGCTGCATAATTTTTGTTGGTTAAGAAAGTAGCGTCTTATTGTCATAAATGCCAAGCAGCAGGAAGAACATTTTGAGTTGCTACCATTTCTTTAACATTTTCAGTCACACGCCAGTCTGCAGCATTTTGCAACTTTTTGTGACTTTTATTTGTAAACATTTGTAACACATTCAATTTATCATGAAATACAATTTATGAGTTATTTGCAGTCTATGTAAATTTTTAAAAGTTAAACGTTTTATATTAATTCGCTGTCGCACTTATCACTACAAATAATGTGCCGCCGATAAAGAAAAGTATGGAAAAATGATGGCGTTTCCTTTGACGTTCACAGGCCGTGCATCGTAATATTAATTTCTATAGTAAAACCAACTAGATGTACCAATGTATCAAATTTATTTTATTTTGGAATGATACTCTACATGATTCGGACGGTCTTTCCGTTCATCTTCAGGAGTTCAAGACTGTGCGTACAGCAACAGGCACTTGTCTTGCTAGCAAGCAGACAGCAGTGTCTGTTTGACAAATGCCTGTTGCTGTATGCACAGTCTTGAACTCCTGATGATGGACGGAAAGACCGTCCGAATCATGTAGAATGTCATTCCAAAATAAAGTAAATTTGATACATTGGTGCATCTAGTTGGTTTTACTATAAAAATGATATCGTTTCCTATTATCTTCGTGCTATGTTGCATTTTCTCATCACGTCAAAAGTATGAAAAGGCACAGTGTTTACGAAAATTTGCTCATTTACTTGTCACAATGAATATTAATAATAATGTATACCAAATTCTCCAATTATGATTCAACAGCCAAGATACGCATATAAACCTACCGCCTTACAGCCAGTATTGGGGTAATATTTCTCGCCAATTTTATTGTATTTTATTCGGTTTCTCTGAGAGTTACTTTCGTGACCTGTTTCAATTTTGTCGCATATCTGTGGTGTGTAACAACAGCAGGGAACATTTCAGCGGCAACCTCAAACTGATGGAACAATAAAGAGGTCACAATCACCTATATGAACCTTTTAAGCACCTCATGCGATGAAGACAGTATTCAGTTAATTTGTCTGTGCGGAGTGGTTTTGTTGTTGCAGCGGGGCTGAACTGGTAGCACTGGCCAACGCATTTGGGAAATGACGGTGCTCATGAAGCTTAGGAGAATAAGACACCGTATAAGTTATTCATATAGAAACCACAACATTTTACGACTAAGTTATTCAGTCTTTAATTCCTTCTTAGAGTCTAAACAATATGTGCAGGAATTAGGCCAATTGTGTTTTTTCGTGGCGTTTTACTGGCCAAATAATTCGCAGTATTTCTTGAACCTACTAAGCCTGCATATTGAAGAACTATCAGTACATACGGGTGGGTTGATATTATAACAGCAGTTTATTTTCAGAGCGAGAATAAACAGATACCCCACCCACCACACACAACCCTATATGAAGGAATTAATTTATACAAACAGTAATTTTATTGATAAAAACATAGTTACTTATCAAAATATTTTAATACATACGCATAATTGTCGTTCCTTACAGTTGACATTTAGTAACATTCTGTTAATGCAAATAGAATAAATTGATATTATTATTATTCAGTTTAATTATTTTTATCTGGAAAACAGCCGTAAGTATTAATTTTATGCTATTTGTCTGGAGTTCTCTTGGCTTTAAAGACAACTATTTATTTTAGTCAAATCTGTCGTTTTGTCTTCCTGAAACAGGCAACATTTATTAATTTTATTTCCTTTTTATAGAGTTTGCTTCCTTCTTCCGTACTGAATGTGGCTTCTTGTTGGTCACAATAAAAATCCAGCTACAATATATTTTACTTTGTCCTAATGGGAAAAATTGATTAAACTTTAGAAAACAAATATTTTCGCTTGCCGTTTTCAAAAAGAGTAACGAATGCACATTTCTTTCGTTTTTGCTGTTAACCAAGTATGGGAGAGTTCTAACAACTTAATTCATCAGTTCTATTGCACAAAATTTAATTTAACGTATTGAATACAGCTAACTACGACGCAACGTCCAGTTCCAAACCATATAAATGTTGTCATTATTAATTATCTAAGTTTCCTGCGTCTCTATGCGGGTTAGGCAAGTTACCAATCAGCAATCCTGCCACTCAGACCAATAACTCGGAAGATCTGAATCAACATCGGCTCTGTACAGACTTCAGATCTCGTGTTAGCTACTATATTGCAAGTAAACGTGCTTGGACAAATCGTAAGAATCCAAGTTTTAGCATTAAACTTCGCTTACTGTACAATGTGAGCTAGAGTGCGTAGCGGCTGGTTTGTCACAAGGCGATGATAATCACAGCATTACATGAGCACTTCCAGTCTGCAAGTCCGGCCCTTTCCCGCTGACGACGTTGTCAGTGCCGGATCACTTTCTCGTCTTATATTCATTTGCGGTGTCGTCATAAAACCCCCAACCCCAGGTCACGTCCACCACTAATGGCTCATTCAAACACTCTTCGTCCTAAACTTCAAAACTACTATTGACGTGGAATTGACGTCGCTCAAGGAATGAGGAAGGCAGGCATACTGGGAAGGTCTTCCGATGAGCATGTGCACGGTGTAACTGAAACAAAGAGGGAACGGATTTCTTGTAAAGCAGACCGGGGAAAAGGAGTATAATTTTGAGTACACAAATATGTATACATACATAATATATACACATACATACGAAGTTATGTACATATTCATACATAGTCTGTACAGGGGTGCTGATAAGTCTTTAGCCCGACCAGGAAGGAAACAAGCTAATGTTTCTGTCAGAATGGCATGAATTTCCTTCGGCGCCTTGCCTTGCAGGAAAAATGAACTTGATGACAGCTCGTGTCTCGATGTTGTTGAAATCGCGCGCGTCCATGACATGCTTCCGAGCTTGTTTCCTTCCTGGTCAGGCTAAGCACCCCGGTACAAGTATTCATAATTACATACGAACATACTTACGTAGTAATGCATACCTAAGTAAATAAATATACACATACACAACCGTACATATACAAATATATGCTTATGCGTATATATACATACTTATTACACATGTATATATCTACATACATACAGACACATACATACGTATACATGCATAAATACACACTCACACACACATACGCACACACACACACATATATATATATACACGAATATATTTGTATTAGTTTAACAAAAGCACTAATATTTAGCAACATTGCACATGAACAATGACCAGCCGTGAATACTTACCCTTGCATTTCGTAGAATATACACCGCATTCTTTTCATACTTATATACTTACCGGTAAATTGTACGATGATTTATCTGATTGTGTGGATCGAGGACTTGGGGTTGTACTGAAAGAATAAGCCTGCTTATCAAAATTTATCAGACTATTTATAATGCAAATTTACTATAACTGAAAATATTCGGCGCGTCGATAAATAAATTTTCGGTGCAATAAACCGGTAAGCGCAGAGGGATTGTTTTGAAGGTACAATAATCTGCTGGCCGATTTTCCAACTCCATGTTGCTCACCTTGATGTAATGATTATTGCAAGGCATTTCTTTGAGTTTACTTTCTGAAGGCAGTAAGTGGAATGTGTCCCTAGTTTTATTAGTATGTATTCCGTCCTAATACATAATTTCCTGCCCATTATACGCTTGATCTCATTTTACACGCCTAATAACCCAGTTTATTAAAGTAATGTAAAATGTAAGAGCCAACATTATAAAATATTTTCGTGACAGAATATGGATTTTTTAAAAGTGTTTATGTGAGGCTTTACTCTGTATGTTTCACATCTAACGAAGTGTCAGATGAATACCTCACTGCTATGTGTATGTACGTGTAATGTGTCTGCTCTTTGGCTTGTGTTCCTCTTTATTAATCTTAATTATGTTAGATCTAGTTTACAAGTCTCTTTGATAAATCTGTCAGTACTTAATTAAACTGACTCCAAGAAACTCCAAAATTAAGTATAAAGCTTTGAGAAAACATAAACTCCTTTACAAGGAACGGAGTAAACTTTCTATAACACGCGGTTCACGACAGCCATCTCTGCCGATTGTAGTTTAAGCGCTGTTCTGAAAAAATAAATCTAAGAATTTTCTTCTTAGGTTTCTCCCCTTGTTATAAGGAGAGCGGTAAACCTACTGTACCTCGTATAATGTTGATGGTTGTTATTCCGTTGTGCGTTTTGATGTCGGATAAATTTCGAAGTGTCTTTCCTAACATAACTCTGATTTATATTAAAACACTTTATTATCCAACAGATGCACAAATACATAATTCGTAGATACAATTAGACTGTGCAGTACACATACGCACCACGAGTAAATATGCTGCCATAACACCGACTACGTCCATATCAAAGGACATGACAGAATCATTACTTTAATTTTAGCCAAGCACTGTAAATAGCTCCCTGATGATGGATCCCTTGTGCTCCGAAACATGTTGGAGCAATTTTAAATATTTTTAAATATTTTATAATAATTCTAATTGTATCTACGAATTATATATTTGTGCATCTGTTGGATAGTAAACTGTTTTAATCGTCATTGATGCACGGGATAAGCATGAAGATTGTCTGATTTATATTTCAAGTTTTTCAGCTACGTTTTTCCATCCCAGTGAATACAATTATTAAGCTTTTGTATCAAGACTGTGTACTGAATTGCGTACTATAATATACATTTGATTATAAGAGCACATGTTTTACAACATTTTATTTCCAGAGAATGCACTCTTATATCAAAACCTTATAGTAGCTGCTGGTTTATCTTCAAATGACTTTGCAAGGAGATTTGGTACAGTTTATGTTTTTAATATAACGATAGGAACCGTATTACACAGCATGCCTGTTGCCCACACTTTTGCATTCCATAACTTAATTACGCGCCATTAGAAGTAATAAATGAAATAGCTTTACAGCTAATAAGATTCGCGGATCTTCTATTGGATTCTGTTCTTCGCACTGAACACAATTAATTTTACTGCACGGACAGAAGTCTGAATGTGTATAACTGCACATTGTCTTGAACGCCACTCAATTTTATAGAGAGATTCGACACTTATGTTGGAAGAGATAGGCGAGCAAATACTAACTTCTGAGAAATTTTAATAACGGAACCATGTGCAAGTTTCGATTGTAATTACGTTCTAAAATTGGATTTCATAGTTAAAAAATGGTTTTCTTAATTAAAGATGTATACAGAGAATATATGTCAAACCGCTTTACTGTCAATGACATTGCTGGATTATATCCTAACGTAATTCAAGGAAAAAACACTACTTCACATTTCTTCTGCAGTATGATGAAGTGTTAATAAATCTGGAAAAGAGACCAGAAGATCAGTCATTAAAACACTATTCTGAAATTATGTAATGATGTAGAAGAAGAACATTGTGACAATTTGAAGAGAGACTAAATCACTGGAAATTCAGTAAAAAAAATACAGATTGAAAATTGTCAGGTCAATATGTTGATTGTGAGAAACCGAAATGAAAGCATTTAAAAAAATGCGATTCCTTAGTTACTGAGTGGGAAAATTTCTTTATTTAAAAAATAAAAGAAATTTACAAGAGAAATTTTTGTTGAGAAATTTACAAAAGAATGCAAAATAGTTCTCAGTTGAATTAAATGCAAATTAATTATCACGGAACTGATGTACGAGTATTGGGGGTCAATGCAAAAATAAAACGTAATTCAGTGTAAAGTATCTTCTGTTTATTGGACCGTGCACCATCTTGATAGTTAAATAAAGAGAGACCAACTTGATATCACTTGCTTTATTATTTCATTATTTAACGTGTTGAGCATTAAATAATGAAATAATAAAGCAAGTGACATCAAGTTGGTCTCTCTTTATTCAACTATGTAAAGTACATTTGAACCTATACCGAAACACAACCACGCCTTTAACACTTTCAGGGCTGAAATTGAATTAAATTGTATAGAAAGAAACAGTTGTACCCCATATAGAATAAAAAGTACTTACAATTAAAAAATCAGCAACTAGTGTAAATATTAATAATGGCTCTATATTGTGCAGTTGATACGGAACGCATAAAGAGTCTGTGTGGGAAAAATGCAGAACTTTTACTTTTAAAACTAGCGGTATATATAGTAACAACTGGACTATCAGGAAGTGAATAGAAAAATGAAACCATAACCCAAGCAAGCAATTCGATTTTTTTTATTGCATCAAAGAGGAGAAAAGGCATAGATAGGAACCAAAATTTTAAAGAAGTTGTAATTCAAAATGTCAATAAAATTAAAAAAGAAACTATTGAAATTTTAAACATATAAAATAAATGACCTAGAAAAAGGACACGAAAAAGGATTATAATAAATATAAAAGAAACAGATATATGGGACGAACCAGAAATAGAAGGTTCAGTAAAGTCGTGAAAGATATGTTGGAGAAGAGAGAGCTGGCAGGATATCAAAAAGAAAAATTGTAGGAAGAAGGAAGAAATTCGAGACTTGTCCTCAGTTGACTCATACAAAACGTAAACAGTGAAGATAAATAAGTTACACTCTCTCTAGTGCACGAAGTAAGGGATCGAATGCAAAAAGTAAAGAGAACGTTTAGGTGTTGAAGAAATGCCAAGTCCTTTGGCATAGTCTTACAAGTTCTTCACGGTCACAGAATATGCACTGTCCATCTAGCATAAGAAGTCAGTCGAATTGCTCCTGTCAGCGTCATAAAAGCGTATGGGTGGAGCAGAGGTGCTGAACTTGGAATTCCTTAGAGGTGAGTGGTCAAATTCACGCTCCGACCGTTTCACCCCCGGGGAATGATCCCGTGATACCCATTCGATAGGATATTAGGTGGGCCTCCCCGATTATATCTGAACGTTTTGGAGGAGAGAAAAATATCTTTCCTTTGCCGGAAATTAAATCTCGGAAGATCGATCTCCTCACCTAACCACTATACTGACCAATTCAGTGTAATAAATATACAGGCACCAGAGAATGGCCATTCGAATTTAACAAGAAATCGAACGTTTGAGTGTCAAGTCATGTCTGTTATAACTAGACACAGAGAAATTATTTCTGGCTCTAAAAATACGGAGAAGTTCCCGAAGTTATGTAGACGAAGTGCTGTTCCGACAATTTTTTAATAAACTCTAATTTAGCTTCGCACATGCAGGAAGTTAACACATTCTAGTCCAGAGCAACTTGCGAGCACAGCCGCACTAATTAAGGAAAGATCTGTAATCCAAGTCTACAGATCGCTCTAATTAGGCAACTTTATAACCTAAGAAATAATTATGTTGAACACACCAATGAAGTTCTTTCGACTGAACTTTTTAAAATCCAATGAACTTTTTATCCCGAAAACTGCGAGGATGAAGAAAAGTCATTTTCCCTTGGACTGCCTTGAACACGCTATAGCAGGCTAGGCTACACAGCGCCAAATTCCAAAAGACAGTAATCACTTGCAGGTGACTCAAACGTTTTATAATCTTCACGGCGACATGAACCTAGCCATATATATATGTCGTTTAGTGAAGTACGTGTGAAGTGAGAATTTGGTTTATCCTTCTTTTGTCAGATTAAAGCTTTTTTCCTGTTTTCTTTGTTATTCTTCTCCTTCTTTACTTTTATTTTTCTTACTATTCTTCGGCTGTGTGAACTGAATCTTCTGGCTTGTTCTCTTTCAGATAGAGTTTTTGAAAATATATACATTGTAGACATTTTATAGAATTCATCGAACAGTGTTGGCCAATTGAAAATTCTTTATCTACGCAGGACAACAATATCATCATCATTATCATCATTATCTTCATCATTGTCACCAACAACATCAACAAACATAAAGAGTGCGGAGGATGTAGCCACCCCCCGGCTCCAGGAGTTTAGTGGTCCATGTATCAGGACTTACGCGCCTTAGATCGCACGGCTATTGTGATACGACTTGCACGTACACACAATCACCCTTTTTACCTTGTTTGTCCCGACGTTCTCAGTCTGGCAGGAGAACTTCTTTCGGAAGACGGGTGTTGTTCACCGAATCACATATAGTTGTTTTCTGTTTACTTATTGATTTATTTATTCATTTCTACTTGATATAAAAGGCGTGCTGTTATCAAGTTAAACAACTGAATCATTTTCTAGTAAATACCACACTCACTTCACTTGTACTCCCTCACTTACAATCTGCTCTTACTACACTGCTCTCTTACCGGAGTGCTTTCTCGCTGGACTGCTTGTGTCCTTTGTCTGCTGCTAACTGTTTCCTCGTTCAAATCTGTCTATACACAACCCCTCCGACATCACCAACGGGTCTTGAACATACGTTGACAGTTTAAAATGATAAAGTATCGCTATGAACCCTCCGTAAGAGATGCGAGCGAACCTAATGAACAAATATACCAAAAATATTCGGCTACAATATGTCATACATGTATGTGCATATATATATACCTCGTGTATATATATATATATAGGATTATTCGAAATGATTGTCGGGGTTTTAACAACTTGTCACAAACAATACACTTGAGAAGGGAGTATATGTGTTGTTTTTTATTTAATAGAAAAACACTCCAAGTTTTTGTTACATACCTTGCGGGTGCTCTATATGTGCACCCTTTGTGATTCTACAAACATCAACACGATAATGAAATGTAAGCACACAAAACGCCTTCTCACTGCCGTTCGCCGCCATCTTAGTAAACTGCGCTCCAAGCGGAAAAATACATAACTACTGCACACAACACATCATAAAAGAAAACTGAGAATTTCAAGATTCAACGGTGCAGCTACATACCCCTCTCTCATGTGTATTTTGTATGACAAGTTGTTAAAAACCCGACAATCATTTCGAATAACCCTGTATGTTGAATAAAGAGAGACCAACTTGATGTCACTTGCTTTATTATTTCATTATTTAATGCTCAACATGTTTCGGATGTTAATATAGCCATCGTCAGGAGCTTGCGACTTATTTGTTGAGTTATTTCATGGGTTGTATTGCTCTGGTTCGATGTGTGTTGGTGTTACGTTGTGGTTTGGCTGTGGTGGTGTGGTATCCGTATGTAGACTGAAGCACTGAGCCATGTATGTGTGTGTGTGCGTGCGTGTATGTATATATATGGACATGGACATGTAAGAGTTATAGGAAGAGACAAAATCATTCCATATAATAATGAAAGATAATCACATGCCATGAATAAATAGTAACAATACTTCGCAGAAAGATACCTAGAACACATTCGCAGAATTGAAGCATGATACACAAGATATATCTATCACCTCTGTCTACATACAATTACGTAGAACGCCGCAAAACAGATCAGTACTTTACAACCCCAGAAAGTTCCTTGCTATGGTACAAGAAATTAGTGGAGCGTCACGTATTTCGGAAGTCTAATGGCGAAACTTCTTTTATGCAATTATGTAGCCGAAGTTAAATTTTCCTAAAATGAGCCTGTAAAAATTCCGAGATACTTCCGTTAGTTCATAATGGCAATTAGCTGAGAAAACGTATATAGTTACAGCACATATAGGGGTAATACAAGATTATGGGTTCTGCCCTTCATTTATGGTATAAATTTTATGGGGCATTTTTATTACTTCGCACCATATTCTTTCGGTTAAATTATCTCCTTTTTCTCAACTACGTCTGTACATCGCCTGCAAGCCTGAAAGGTGTTTATACCAGAATATGTTTGTGCTCTTCAACTCGAATTCCCCTCGATTCGCCTGTTTATCAATAAAAGCAATAGTAACCACTTTAAAATGACGTGTTAATGCAAACATTCCTACGTTTTTTGGGAATGGTATTAGATGAGGGATTGAAACTGACAATACAGGGTGTATCTGAACAGTTTTTACAAATTTATAGGGGCTCTAGTGAGGTCAAAGAGGGGAAATTTAAGACAGATAGCATGTGGTCGGAAAGTATCTTTTGGTCCCTCAAAACAACACTTTTCAGCGACTGGTTCCTTTTCAAATGACGACGGAAACAAATTCATCTCCCGTAACTTAGTGTTTTACTTGTAACACCACACGAAGTACAAAGTTTAGAAACGTTCTGATCGTAAATATATGTCATCGCCTGAAAACGTTAGACATTATTCCGTAACTTGAAAACCACACGATAAATAAATTTTACAGGAAGGAAATAAAACACGATTTACCATAAACATTTCTAACAAACTGTACTAAAAGTGAATGGACATTTGTGAACATGCCTACAGAATCGCGCATGGATATTAGCTTATGTTAGCCTGTATTGAGTTGCTAAATGGAACAGTTCCCTTAAAGCAATGTGAATTGCCTGAGGTTTTATGCACTTAAACATGAACTGTGTAATCCCCGACTAATTAAAGCACTTCAGGTCAGCTTATATTCTATTATATTGCGTCACGCTTATTATGTAGTGGTACTGAAATGAATGGCCACAGCAGAAAGTGGTCAGCATTGAATACGCTGCAGAACAAAGCGCGGTGTGAAGTGCTAGACAATAAGTCCTTGACGTCAAACAAGTTCGTTTAAGTCCGTCTGCATGAAAATACATGGGTTGGCCTTAATTTTATTACACGAACATGTTCTCTATCTAAAATACTACACGTTAATATACTGCAAGTTCAATATATCGTGTTTAAAAATAATTTTTGTGGATCTGTCCAGGGCATGAGAGTGGATCTACTTTGGGACAAACACAGTTGGAATTTGTGCATATCCTCTCCATTTGCAAGCGAAAATACAAATCAATTTACAAAAGTCTCTGAAAATGAGAAAACCCCAAAGAAATCTTCAACACTATGCAACACCAAAATCAAATAACTTGAAACCTACGGAATATTTGTAAAAAAGTTTAACCTCGGGATAGGTAATCAAATTAAGGTGGCTGATCAAATTTGTCGAAGACGCTATGATCTCCAGTTGCTCTAGTTTTCTTTTAGAGAACTAGAGACTAAATTATACGGATTTAATTAGTTGACTTAAATTTCCCGGCGAATACGAATATTTCTTTTGAAGGACACTTCTAAGTAGCTGTCGCATATCTATGTTTTTGAAAAAGGAAATAATTCCTCTTCCCGTTTCGTTGTTTTCTGTTCGGATGACGAGAGAGTGGACTTGTCCAGAAACCAAAATATTCTAAGTGTAACATGAAACTTACAAAAAAGAACTGATTCAGAAGTTTTTGATTTTCAAACTGAGTAAGAAAATTATGCTGTTGCTGACCTTACTTCCTTTGAACTTTAAATTCACGTATTGGTTAATACAAAAATGGCAGCTATGTTAGTTTCTGTGATGGAGATGCAATTTTAATGCACAGAATAAGATCTTCTCCTGGAGGCATGTTAGTAGCATTATTAGTTTGCACACATTAAGAAAGTGGGGAAGTCCTGTAATGGCTGTATAAGTATCGATACCAAATTTGGTAATGACCGAGTAGTTCTTTAAGAAGCTGTATTCAGCAGTGTAATAGAAAATAAAATATATTACAGTGTGATTCTGAGGTGTGCCATTCCCGTCGTGCGTTTAAACTCTATAGTGAGGCGAATTCAGTCAAAAAACACAACTATAAAATAAGGATAAATGATAATAAAAATAATAATAATAATAATAAACCGCATCATTTAGCCATATTCTATAGTTGTGTTTTTGACTGAATTCACCTCACCATGTAACACAGTGTGCATGGCTTTGTTTACAATACTCATAAAATGTTTTGGCTAAATATGCAAGTTATTGGGGGTTTGTGAGCAAAAGAAAATAATTTAAATTTTTCATTACGGCATACAGCAATTTCTTATCGAATGTACAAATTAGCCTATATGGATACGAGCAGCATTGAAATCTGTTAATATATTTTATCACGTTGTGTTCCTTTCAGTAAACATTTACTGTCATTCCTGTGGACTAGCTAGTAGGGCCAAAACGCTGCTCTAACTTCTGCCTGTGTGACAGCCACATGAATAAAACAAAAATGTACTTTGTATAGGTTATTTAAAATTTATTACTGTGTAAACCGGAAATGTAAATGTAGCATTTGCTACTAACTTTGAAAGAATGGACTGCATGAAAACTACATAGAGCAGCTCAGTACGAACGCTTTAGAGCGGTACAAATGGAATTATTTTTCAAGTTTTTTTTTTTTAATTATCCCTCTAGGGATTATATTTTGAAGTTTGTCCGTTCCCTGTTTGGTAGAAAGGCGCATTCCAGTTTTGTGCCCCATGAACTTCACAACATTCTATCGCGGTATTTAAATTATTTTTTTACGCTGTTAATATTATTACTGTACCGTAGACGCTGTAATTATATTACACAGACCTAAACTGTGAACTTCATAGCATTATTGCGTACGTTAACTTAATAATTTTTGGGTCTGCTTTCAGAGGGTAGCTACATGGAAAAATGGTATCCGAGGTTCTTGAATAATTCGACACGGAACAACGCTTTATTACGCAGTCGTAGTGACAACCGCTAAACTGCCATTCCTGGAAGACAAATTCCGACGAGGGTTACAGTGCGCTACACTTCGCAGTATAAAAATTTGGGTTTCGAGACAGCCCATTGTTAACTAAAAACAGTTCGAACGTAGCCCAATATAAACTCCGTATGCGTAAATGTGTTCGTTACATTTACCAGTCGTAATTATCTAGAATGAACTGAACTGAACTGATTGGAAAACGTCCTCCTCTTCTCTGTACTCTCGTCAAAATTTATTAAAAATGTACGACTAGAGAAAAATGAAAGAAAATGTAAAATAAATTACTAATAAATTGGATGTAGAAACACACAGAGACAAAATAGTGTGCGTAGGCCTGTATTTATTTAAAAATAATTTTTCTCAATTACTACATATAAGAAACTTATATATATATATTTATTTAATTTAATTTAATAACTGTCCAACAAGATGCGACTTATTAAATTTATTACATTACTGTAGGCAGCTCTACGTGTTTCGGGTGTAGACACCTATCATCAGGAGCTGGTACA
>Ga0123357_10005925_pt1 | contig 14762 bp, 8 predicted proteins | sample TergutEmb28metaG_FD_89873 | JGI IMG/M metagenome (GOLD analysis project Ga0123357, IMG submission 89873) | Embiratermes neotenicus P4 segment gut microbial communities from Petit-Saut dam, French Guiana - Emb289 P4 | ecosystem: Host-associated > Arthropoda: Insects > Digestive system > Gut ...
TCCGCCACCTGTCTCTATCCTGGGCCAGCCCAATCCAGTCCATATACCCACATCCCACCTCCTGGAGATCCATCCAAATATTATCCACCCATCTACGCCTAGGTCTTCGCAGTGGTCTCTTTCCCTCCGGTTTCCCCACCAAGACCCTATACACCCCCACCCCTCTCCTCACCCATAAGTGCCACATGCCCAGCCCATCTCATTCTTCTCAATTTTATCACCCGCATGCATTGACCACTACCAGGTCGAATAGATGAAAGAAAAGTTTTTTCCCCACCATTTTATTGTCTTCCTTGCGAATGAATAATAGGACAGCATCTAGTCTGATCTGTCCACACCAGTTTTATACTTGTTGTAGTCCAACACTGCAGCTGGTTTTTTTATGATGTGCCCCCCTTGATGATGGTGCCTCAATGTGATCCCATTGGCGTGATATTTTTTGCCTTTCTTCAGTTTTCCAGAAAATGCTTGTTTAGGCATTTCTTTTTTGTTGGACACCACTGTGCCTACAGCCTTTGTTTTGCAACCCCATAAATGGTCGAAAATCTTTGGACTGGAAAACCATCTGTCCCTGTACACACAGTGGCCCTTCCCTTCTATTTTATTACACAACCTGTCAACAACACTGAACGCCATGTTGTGTTCTGAGTTGGCAGGATGTGCGCCAGTATATACGTCCAGGTTGTAGACATAACTGCCTTTTGCCTCACAAAGTTCAAACATTTTTATCCCATATTTATGGGGCTTTCCTTTGATATAAACATGAAAGAATATACACCCTTGAAATGGGTATATTGCCTCGTCGATGGCCAGCTATTCTTCCAGTGTGTAGACGTCCTGAAATTTTGTGATTTGTGTGTCAATAACTGGCCGAATTTTGAATAGTGGGTCATAGCCTGGCTGTCCCCTAGCTGCCTTTGCATCATTGGAACATTGTCAATACCGTGAGGAACCTATCCCTGAGACATTCCAACAGAAGTTGCATATGGTGTGTGAATAATCAGATGCAAACTCCAGTAATCCCACAGAGATGACTTGCATCACATGCTCATGTGTATGATTATCGCAAAGAGTTTTTTTATTTCTTGCAGTGAGACTGTGTTCCACAGTGCAAATACAGGTTTGGGTGACAGACAGCCCTCTTGCTTCTTTTTGTTTATTTGCTGCTTTGCATATCAGTTTGTTTCCTTCTGTATAAGTTTGAAAATTTCTGGGCTGAATAATATTTCAAATATATCCCAAGGAGAGCTGTCTTCAGAATTTTGGAAATTTTTATTTATCCCTGGTACACCAGAGAACCATCCGAATTTGTTCTTTCCATCCTAACTCAAAATCTGTATTTGCACGTTTAGGAAGGGCCCTGCATATTCTCTTCGTGCCTCTGTCAGATTCTGGCTGGACAACTTCCTCTTCCTCGCTGCTGCTGATGAAGGATAAATTTACTTTGTAGGTGTCGCTGTCAGAAAGTTCACTAAAACTACCAACATCTGAGTCTGAATCATTGAAAATTTCACTAATTTTATCAGTTCCGATAAACATATTTCATGAAGTATTTTCTGAACTAAAACTCTGTCCAGGTTTTTCTGTTTTGCTTGTAGCACTCCAAACATCAACTGTTGATAGTCAGACCTCATTGATACTTTAGACCTGAATGCTAGGTGAGAGGCGCAGTGATTCATTGCGTCTGATGGTGGGGGTCAGCTGCGATATCAACAAAGGCATGCATTGAGTCAAACATCAAAACAGCTTGTTGTGCAAGCGTTCCCTCGCGAGAGTCCAGCATATGCAATTACAAGGCTGGCAGGAAGCTAACAGAGTCACTGAAACTATAAACATGGGAGAGTTTAATGGTACAAACCTGAAGCCATTATCTCCAATACTTTTTTTTAACAAGCTTATGAAAATCAGGAAGTACTAATGCTCTGTCCAGACAGCTGGCATGAGAGGTCGCACAGTATTAGTACACCACGCGGACAGGAAGTGTTAATATCATCTTTGGTCCAAATCCAGGTTTATGCTTCACAGGTTAATATCAAAATGCAGTAACTGTTAAATAAATAAATCTTTACGCCATTTCTCATTTTCAAAGTACATCACAATCTAATCAATAACTGTTGTGCATTCTGTAATACATAAGTCATGAACATCCACACTACAGTGAAAATGAATATTTTCACCTCCTTCACAAATACATCTCAGAAGCAACAATGGTACAAGTCTGACCTTTGTTGTGAACTACACTTCTTATGTTGTCTAATCAAGTGGATACAGAATTGCTTCTGTCATGTATATTATTATTCTCTTTTGTTAAATGGGTGTCATGCCTTTTTTACATTGCCACTTCTGAGTAAGGACATGGATCATTAGGTTACTAATGTTTCAAAATAATCTACTGCCTCCATCTTCAGGGTAGAAGGTTGAAGCAGCATGTCCCTTCAAAACACTGGTAACAACCCATATACCTATAAGATGGCATAATCGAAAAGACCATAATCCAAATTTCTGCTACGGATAAAACCTCAAATCTTATGACAGTACCTGTTCTCCATGACCAGGGCATCAACATCAACTATTTTCTTATTGTCTCCCTTTAACAGAGAATTCAGTTCATGGTTCAGGCGATGAACTTTACATTTATAAGCGTCCCTCTCCGTCACTAGTTCTTCCTTTTCATCCAGTACTGCCTGTAGGTCAGCCCCCATCTGTGTGCACTGCAAATGCACCATGATATGATAGAGTATGAGTATAAAATTCCTATGCTTAAAACTTGCAACAAATATAACATCTAAATTCACACAATGAAGCCTCTTCAGGGGATCAAATGTCCATATGCAGTAAACATCTGATGCTGAACAGAAATTCCATAGTCATGCACGGATGTGATGAATGACATGAGCTGGGCAATTTACCACATACACCCACTCTAAGATAGCCTTTGATATAATGCAATTTTCTTGGAAACGCACAACCATTTCATTACTGACTCATGTAACTTCCTTATGTACAGCTCTCCACCACAAACTTCAATTTCTGTAGTATGACTCACATCTGTGTCCATGATTGTATCACATGATTTATTAAACTTCTGTTCAAGACACAGTTACTGTAAATATTCACAACTAACAGACCTCTTAACCTCTGTAGTCCAGGAATAGAGGATTCTAGATCATGTGGTACTGTGTGGCTGATGAGTGTATTTTATCCCATTGATAAAAGTTTACAGACTGAAATGCAGGACTGTAAATCTCCCAGTACTACAGGAATGGAGGCCATACTTTTTAACATACGGTAATTACATTATTACTGAAAACTGCAACACTTGGCCAGCTTGACCACCCACATATGCACTGATGCAGTAGTGTGATGCACAGCCAGTAAAGACTGAAACGGATAACATATAATATGTATGGCACTTAGTGTTGGCACTAACAATATATATGGCACAATAAATTGGATCTTACCAAATAATATGAAAAGATCACTAAGCATTTACTAAATGACATTTAGTAACTATAGTGTTAAACATCCATACAGTCACAGACTATCCACACGAGAACATTTCCAAAACCAGTGCCATGCTTCCTCTTGGAATGTGAGCAAATATAGAATTAAGTAATCATATCTGATGGATACTAAGGTATTATGGAACATATCTGACATAAAGTAACTACTTTTGTGGCTCCAAGAATACAGAAGGAGACAGACTGTATGCATGTACTGTGGTGAAAGTAATTGTATTAAAAGTTATAGGACGTGATGTTTGAACAGTGGCAGTTCATTGCTACAAGTACAGCTATTACGAGAAGTCGGTTATGACAGTTTAAGAGTGCACTGTTAAAGGGCCTGTCTATTTTATCTTCCATTCTTACAAGCAACCTAAAAGTACTCAGTATATCTATAAGCTGCTGGTGCAGCCTCACCTCATGTTAGATGCAATGTATTTTTCTGAAAGTTACCTAGTGAGAAGAACATGACGGAAGGAAAAGCCAACAGTGGGCATGTGAATGTCCTGGACAGTGACCACTCTATAACCATAGGGTGTTTCCCAGAGGAGTTAAGAAGCAAAGTGGAATCATTTCTGTGAACGGAACTGCTGCTACTGATATGCTACAGTGTCTTCCACCCCACACTGAAGTCCAACAACTTATTATTGTTATTACGGCAGGCCCACATTCTTGTATGAGACATTCTTTTGTCAAGGTTATGTAAACATTAACTGATGATGGCAGAAGTAATGGGGTTTTCATATATGTATAGCCTGGATTGTGTAACTGGTGTGAAACTTTCTAGATAGCCATCCGTAGAGTGGTGTTTCAAAATTCAAGATTTTGAAAGTGACAATGCAAAAAATATGCCAGTCAGTAGCAATAATATACTTGCGAAAATATAGGTGCAACTGAAATAGACATTTTAATATATCTTTATAGAAGGATAATGTCAGCAGCTCAGAGAGTATGGTGCCATATGGTAGGATACTTACTGACTAATAAGCTGAACAGGATATGGAAAGAAAAGGTTGTACCATAATTTGCAGTACTATCCTGGCATTGGCCTAAAAGGACCATTAAAACCATGAAATGTCAATCAGGATAGCTGGTCTCCAGGCAGAGATCCTACAGCAGAATGTCCCAGATATGAAGCAGGAGTGCTAACAACTGAATCATCATTTTTGTTACCCATGACCTCAGAGCCTGATCACAATATCACAGACATTCCCTGATGACGGTGGTCAACTGCCGAAACATGGAGGAAGAAAAATCATATGTGTGAATATATTATATGCTTTGTATGTGCAATTAGCTGGTTTTTATAATAAAAAGTGCCTGGGAAGTATTAATTTGCATAGTATCAATGACCTCATGCACACACATAATTTCTGCCTGCATGGATATCATGAAGATAATACCATAAATTTTTGAGTATATGGGGTGACTCAATAGGTACCTTCAAACTGAGTGTCTCCAGCTGCTGCACCAGTTCTTCTCTCTGGTGGGCTGGGAATGCTTGGTTGTCTCCCACATTTGTGCCTGAACGATGTTGCTCCAGGCTGATACGCAGCACCTGAACAAGACAGTCAGGTAGTGATATATTACTGACAGAGTATTACCTCATTTACAGAGCTGAAGTGCCCCAAAATGTGGAGAACCAACAATGCTGACAGTACCTTAAGACATCACTACTCCTGCAGCATGAGCTTGCCAAGCATAGTACAGTAAAGGTGTCTGTTTCCTGGAAAGTGATTCTATACAGTCTGTTACCTCCATCATCAGGTTTGATGTATGCATATATGCACCTAATCTGGTGATGGTAGGAGCAAGTTCTTCTAACACATTAATATTTCTACAAAACTACACAGCATCACTTCACAAAAGGCAGATATCTTCATAATTACTGTAGTGAGAATCTTAAATCTCACATAATACTGTAGTTAATCCCAACCAAAAATACTTTTCTGATCTTGCATCAAGTAACTTTTTCATAGATGAAGGACCAGTTGAAAAGTTGTCTTTAAAAAATGCAGAGACTCATATGGCCTGAAAATATTTTGTAGGTCGTGCATAGTGATTGCCAGAAATGTTCTGAATGGTCCTCTATGAACAATATTCCTCAGCACTGCTGAAGAACAGCATTTTAAAGGCAACTTCACATAATGGCTCCTGAATGCCACTGGATTTTAAATATCACTCCTGCATCAAATCCCTCAAGTCACTATATATGTACTCACTAAGTATGAAATGACTGTAATTTGTGGAACAGAACACTCCATTTACACATTACCATTCTTCACTTCTCTCCTAATCCAGTAATTAATCATTATTGCTACAGTGAATATAACAAACTGAATCTGAACACATTTACCTTGATGTCCCCATGTGCATCACGAAGTTTCTGTCTCAGATCCTCCACCTCAATCCTTAGTGCCTTGTTCTGTTCTGTTGTTTCTGTTAAAACTTGTGCCAGGCTGTTGCCATATCTGTTTGAGTTCATACCATCAGGATAGAACATGAGGTAGTTAAAGCCCTATAACACAGGAAACAAACACTGCAATGAATTACTATGAGAAAGCACATCATATTGTTAACAATCTCTACGTATGTATGATGACAGTCAAAACCCTGTTCAACCATATCTTCCGTAGCAACCCCCTCCTCTCTTTCTGAAGCAGACAGTACAGCACAGAAACTGGATAAGAGCCTAGTTTCACATGTGGCAGAGTTTATGTAAAGGAAAGTAATGCTTAGATAACCTTCAAATAAAGATAATCAGGATTCTCCCATCAATAAATAAGTGTTATAATTAATAACAATAAAGTATATCTGCTAAACAGAAGATCAGAAAACTCACTAGGCATTTTATACACCTTATACACCAGGAAATATGGTACACTTGCAAATGTTTTGGTTAAACAGAACTTGGTTTGGCATGATATAAAACTTTGCCTGCATGTTTAAATACAGACACAGAAATCATGCAAAGTTACACATATGTTTCAGTTAATTCTTCCGACAACAACAAATGAAGGACAAAGCATACAATGAGCCTTGTCCAGGCTGCTTGTTTTAAAGGTAAGCGTCATCTATAAAAATGAGAATTACTAGTAACCACACCTTGATACTCATTTGGCACAACACCAGAATCAACACCTTGTTCTATACACATCTTGATTCCTGGACTTTAATTGTACTACTTGTTTTCATATAATTAACTAATCTATACAAATTCCTTCACTGATGGACAATTCAGAGATTTATCAAGACTCCATAAACATGGCAACTCAACAAGATGGAAAAGAATAACAAAGATTCCAAACAGCTGCTAATACTCATTACCTTCTGTACCACAACTAGTACAGGGAACACCATTTTACACAAATGTGCATGCAATACCACATCTCTTGCCACACTGCAGTAACTACGCAGAAGAAAACAACAGCCCAATTAATTACTGTTACCACAGTTTACTATGCCTGAACATGCCTGTATGCATAGGATGTATTTTTGTTAGAAATTTTCTGCTGCTAATGAAGTCATAAAATGCCACATGTTCTTTGTGTTAATAAGAGTAAATATAAAGAAATAACTATGGTTTATTATTTACTAACCATATCATGAGACTTCTTCTTCAGCACAGAATATCGGTCCTGAAGTTGTTCTGCCATTAACTTGAACTGATCCCTTTCGGTTCGACATTGGTCAAGTTCCTTGCTCAGAATTAATAAGGCCTCAGCTTTGCTTTGCAGTTTACGACGCAGGGCTGAATTCTGTAAAAGAATGCAAATAATGGTGACAAATGTTACTTTAAACCTCAAGTACCCAGTTTCCAGCTATGAGACCACAACAGTACGTGAAACTGATATTATTTCATTACCAATTTATCTGACACTTGCATGGGTCAATATAATGAATGGCTTTCCACTTCAAAGTTAACTCCCTTATCACTTACTGCAACCAGCATCTGTCCCTGTAGGTGAGCCAGATGTTTGATTCATAGCAGAAGTGTGGCATGACTATAAACAGTATTTCAGAACCACCAAGTAACGCAATTGGCAGTGGTCAGAGTACCGGAAACCTGCCTTAGAATGGCTTGAGGACCAAGAGGGAAGTGATACAGTTGAATGTGAAGAAGATTTTACAGTTCTAAATATCGTCAATGAATTTATGAAGTAGATGACAATGGCTGTAGCAAGAAAGTGTAAGTTCTGAGAGCACTGTTCAATCGGATTATGCTATTGCCAGCAATTTTTATGGATACAACAGGTTCATGTGGCCATCAGAAGAGGTTCTCAGTAAATCCATAAACAGAGGTACAGCTTCTTGGCCTGCATCCTGTAGCTCATACAGATGGTTAGATGGAACTATTCATGGTATAGGAATTACTCATTATAGAAGATGTGTTGAAGGACACAGGAACTGCAAAACAGGAAAGTTGTAGAAGCAGCATATGGATAATTCCTTATTTTATTTATGGTTACTAATGGAGGTTAGGTCATGAGGTTTAATTTTATTAACAGAAACTTGCTTTAACAAACATATTCATTTCACCTACATTAAGCTCTAAAGTTTCACTTTATTGGCAGATGGTCAAGGATATTAGGCTCTAAGGTTTAATTTTAGTGACAGAAAGTTTACAGTTTTAACTTTTCATTATATTCTACTTCACATAGCTTTGCAATGTCTAACAGCCTAATCTTCCCGCAATGTCTCCTTACCTACATATAGAAATGTCGTACAAGTTATATACGTTATCAGTGTTATTCATCCTAAATGGTGTATGTGCTCTTTCTTGCAACACATTCTGAATGCTAAGCAAAAGGTACATACATAAGAATGATATTCATAAGTTCAGTCCTAAATGTTGATTCCGCTACAAGTAAAAATGCATGTAAGGTTCTTGGAACATGCTGAATAGCGAGCAGCTACAATAAGAATGCCACCTGTGTAGCGGAAGTTATTAATGCACTGTTTATCCATATCTTATTTGATGGCATGGAATTCACACTGTAGGTAAGAGAAGCATTAAAAAAACAGGGTTGTCACCAACAAAGTGACTGTAACTGTAGCTATGTAACAGTTGCCATGACATGTTGGGAAATTATCTAGGAACCTCATAATATCAAATATGTCACAGTCATTCATGACCAGTGTAAAGAAATAGTAAAAAGATAACCCCCATCCCTGTGGAATCTTCCAGACATTTTGTGTGGCATACTACAACAACAGAGTTGCCGTTACTTATATGAATACAGAAACCTTCACTTGCGTGGATGACAACTAAAATGACTCTGTGTAAGAACACCTAAGACATACTCAGTGCCCAAATGAAAGAGTGAAGTTTGTCCCTTACATGAATACACACACCCTAAATTTCTTGGGTGACAACCCAAATTACTCAGCATAAGAAATAATCGAGTATTAGGTTATTGCATCAAATACAAAAGCATAAATTTTCTCTCACTAAAATGAATATTCATACCTGCATGTTTGTGGATTAAAATGAAAACTTCACAATTTTGTCATTTAAATGGATACTGAATTACTGAATGCCCAGGAACAGAATTTATTTACATTTAATACAATCGATTTTGGACTAGGCCAAAAGATGCCGAACATGTAGTAGTAGTAGTAGTAGTAGTAGTAACAATAATAATAATAATAGTGCCAAACTCATTTCACACATAAACTGAAGGAACTACTTACCTTAGATGTGACATATGCTTGTATCATGCCTTGACTTTGTGATACGGGTATGCTGGCAAGTTAAAAATACAGAGTTGACGATACTGAAGAAGACAGGCACTGACATTACCGTTTCCAGGGCATATACTGTTTTGGATAAGAAATATTGATATTTCGAGATGTAATTGAATTAAGGTTTGTAAACAGTCAGGTATGAAGAGATGAAATTGTAGACCAAATATTCTGGACTGGGGCGCAAATCTCCAGGGTTTTAAGGATGGCATATTACATTTACAGTATTCTTTACCTACTGAACGTTACGTTTACTGTTTTATTTTTGAATATTTAGAACACCAAATGATGAACTAAGTGCAGAATCCACGTAGCCCCGAACTGGATATTAATGTCCCAAAAATACAATTCAGGTACTTAACTTACGTAAAAAAATTAACACAACTCTCTTGCTGTATACATACCTCAGCCAAAAAATTGTCAACGTATTCAATCCCTGCTTTTCCGGGCACATTTGCCATAACTCACGAGACTGCTGATAAAACACCACGTCTGAGTGAATTAGCAAACACTAAGATACTTTGTTAACTTGGAATCCACAGCTATATCCCAGCATTCATTAAAACAGAAAGCAGCACGAAACTCTAACCTCATTTGGAACTAACCTCCCTCAACACCACAGATTATCTAGTTTTCTCAACACGGATTATTTGTGACATATGCATGTCAATGTTCCTCTGTGGGAAGTACGACCATTAGCGTTCATACTGCCATCTTTCGGCGAGTGATACAAAACCTTAGCCACCCGGGACGGCTGGGGGGGGGGTTTGCAGCTACCAACAACAGGACGTAGTCGGTAAAAAGAATGGCTACTATGCAATCTACAGTGGTCCAAACCCAACGAATTCATACTTTTTAAATACTTGGTATTGCAAAGGAAAAATGATTGCATTTGAATTGATTTAAACAGTATAACTTCTTCACTCACATCTATCAGACGGCGGACTTTTCTTAGCCATATCGGAGTTCTTAAAAAAGAGCAAAATTATGTAGACTTATTTCGTCTAATTGTTGCGTACGATCAGACCTATACACTCGCCTTTAAACTGTAGCGATCACTGGGCCCTATGCTGGGCTCCGGATGTTTCGTCAGTAGCGTGCTGGAGGAAACGCAAAAAAATAAATATATTTGTTAAATAACAAGTCGGCAAGTTTTTTTTTTTTTTTTTTGTTTTGTTTTGTTTCTACTAGTAAATAGATAAACGCTGTTAATACTTTCAGCTCTCAGTTTCCCTACCACACGACATTAGAATCTCTTAAACAGACGGAATTTTGTGTGTTACGTTCTTGTTCAAACCTGTCTCTCTTGAACGTTGTTCGGTCCTGTTGTACACCCTCTCTTGATAATCTCTCCCTTCAATCCCCTCTTCATTTCTGGGTCAAATATAAGCATCAAAATATGGTCCTCGTAATTTTTTGTCTTTCAGAATTCGAAGCCATGCCACCAGTTTGGGTTTGCAAAGTGTGTACATGTTTGTAACAAACCCATCAACAATAGGCTTCATGGTTTCGAAAGGAAGGTTTCTTTCATTACAGTCTATCTAGCTTCAGAAAAACAAAAGCCCTCCTGACAAGTACATCAAATGAAGGAAGGAAAACTGAGACATTAATTGTGACATTGACCGAATTTGCCTGCAATGTAAAGTTAGAGTAAAAAACTCTGGCATCTCACAAATGCTGAGATATGTACTTTTCTTACAAAAAGTAAAGACAAAGAGTACAGAAGTGTTGTAAGTAAATTTAAAGGGATTAAATCTACTGGCTCGAGATCGGGACTGGAGGGATGGTTATCCAAAACCTCCCAGCTGCAGCACCATAACCAGTCCCAAGTCCGGGTGGCATTATAGGGCCCAGTGGTGGCTTGCCAGCGATTTGCAACAGACCCCGACCTAAGGCAAGCCATTTACCCCATGGCTACAGACAGCTCACACCGATATATTCTGCTCCAGGACACACGCCTTTGTGCATCGGTGGGACAAATAATAATTAAAAGTCAGTGAAAAGTACTGGAAGGTCAGATGTGTACCTCTGCTACAAGTTTGCCACGTGTCTATCGTCTATCGAGGTCAGAATAAAGTACTCGGCACCAGAGTGGCTGTTGCCTCCTGTTTTAAAACTTCCTTGTATATTCTCAATATTTACAGGAAACCGTTACATAGCGTGAATTTGTATGAAATTGTGATTGCGGGTCGCCCCTTACATAATTTAGGGTGATGTATAATACGATTATCTGTCGATACTCTAACTACAGTTAAACATATTTAATATTTTTTGATTGACATTTGAGAGGATATTCAGCTATCCCAGTCATGGAAAATGAACGTAAGATTTGAGCCAGTAACAGAAGTAAATTCATGAAATACTGAATAATAATTTGTTCCCATTACGACGACTAGGAATGTGTTCACTGTGGATGCTGCCTCGTGTGGGGACGAACAGAAAGCCTTTATGGAGGGTAGAGAGATTTATCGGGTATGGAATTAAACTGTGACCTTTGAACAATAAATTAAATTTTCCGTTGTTGGTGAGAAAATATATTGTCACGATTCGTGAAATAGCATTTTGTATTAATTTGGGTTAATACTGTTTAGCTAATTCCATCAATCTGCAGGGTGAAAATACAAATAGAGTCGTTCATTAAGAGTACTTCTATTAACAATTATAGTCAATCTTTCTACATTGTGCTCTTTCTTATAAAAACGTAAACAACCTCGGGGCCCCTTGAAAAGACTTTTGTTCTGAACAATGGCTTATGAGATAAAAGAAGTAATTATCTGCTACAAAACGTCAGTCGTCATTTACAAATTGTTAAGGTGTTTATACGTCATGTATTGATTGTAGCATCCAATTGTGGGATTCAACTCTGCGAGTCAAGAAGCGGCTGGTTACGCCTGCGCCACTGTTATCGATGTGACCCGCACAGCACACGAGATGGCGGTAAAAACTAAAGGTGCAACGAAAGAGAATGGTAGTGCCACTGCCTCCGAATGTTAGTTGGGTGGTCTAACTCGTCAAGAGCAGGACACGAAGGGCTCGTCGGCAGTAACTCTCAGCTTTGCAGGTCAGTGACTTCTCAGGGATTTTAAATTGATTGATGATGGCAGATTTAACATTAAATTTAAAAGTAAAAGCCACAAGCCAATAAATTTTGGGGTTATGTTTCCTTCAACGAAGGGGTAAAAGTTATGCATTTTAGAAGTCTGCATGTGTCAGTTTCTAGGGACTTCATGTGTTTTTCAGGAGGCTGTTCAGTTGCCGTGAGGGGAAATGTACTTCATTTCGTGTGCTGTTAGGCCTAATAGCTTACAAATTTCAGGAAGTAATACCGCAATTAGGCGCTAACTGAATATACTATACAGTTACAGATCAGCATCCAATCAATAAGTTGAGTGGCTTGCACACACGTGCTTTTATTAGGGCAGTTTTTGTGTCATTGTGTCACTACTCATCGAAGGGTGTCCGGAATTCCTTTTTCCGTGTAGCCTAAGTCTATCACATAAATATACGATTGTTCTTGCGCATCATTAAGCATCACGACATTGAAATGTGGGGGTATGAGGTGGCGCGGCTTTTTGAGGCCGGAAAGTCACGGGTTCGATTCCCGATGGGGTAATTGGGATTTTTCATTGACTTAATCCTGCCGGCTGTACTATGGCCTTGGGGGCGACTCAGCCTCTAACAGAAATCAGAATTAGGGTATCTCCTAGAAGGTAAAGTTGGCCGGTGCGTTGAGCTGACAACCTTACCATCTTCATCTGCCGATTTTTAGAAATCCTGGGAACCTCAGCCTCCTGGAGCTCTAAGGGCCTGTCTAGGCCTGTAATGGGATATCTTTCACCATGAAAAAGTGGGAGGTTATCTCACACAGCTTTTAGCCTCGGTACTGAACGCAGCTTAGTCGTCAGCTTCACGATCCGGCCGCTCTGCGCGCCGGGATGGATTTGTCGGTTCCCACTGGTGAGGGTATTGGGTGGGTCCAAACCCGGTGTGGGCGCAGTGCAGAACAGCGAAGTCCGTACCCTTGACGGAAATCAAAGCGAGACTGTGACATCGCTCAGCACATACCCTAAACGCCATACTGACTGAGCTACCCCGGCTCCCGTTCGTCACAAGATGAAAGAAAACGCGACAGAAATATTAGAATGTATTTATTTTTAATGGCCTGTCTTTAATCTGAAAGAGTTTTCTCAGTCTACGTTTAATCTATAAAGGTCTTTGTAAAGCAAAGTTTTAGTGTTGTATAAACAGCTGAAGGGTTTAAAAGCTTCTTGAATAACAGAAAACAGTGAGATGGAAATTGAATAACCCCACTTATTCTTAGAGACAGTTCTCCTAATATCTTTGACAAAAATAGGCCATTAACATAAGATTTGTTCAAAATGATGCAGAAGATCTGCGCCAATGCTAGGGGCAGCCTGCTGTTTCCACTTCTGTCTGGTACCGTTAAACTGATTGTACGGCTACCACGTTCTACGAAACCTTAGTGTCGAGACACGAGGTCTTAATGCCCCAACCTCAAAAGCTTACTACTTTTGTTCCTATAAATTTGAAACTGCAAAGGAACATTTGTAGGCATACGTAAGTTACAATGTTATAATATTTACTCAACATCATGAAGATCTTCAAATCTGAAGTGCCTCCCATATCATAAACCTGACGAATTTTGTGATAATATATTGATTTTATGCAGTATAATAATAATAATAATCCTGTTGAGTACTACATCCCTGGATAGGTGATTATTTCCCAGCCATATCTGAGAAGTGAGAAATTCGATGATGATGATGATGATGATAATAATAATAATAATAATAATAATAATCTGTTGCGTACTACATCCCAGGATAAGTGAATATTTCCCAGCCAAATCTGAGAAGTGAGAAATTCGATGATAATAATAATAATAATAATAATAATAATAATAATTTCAAACGACAAACACTTTACACGGACTTGCAGTATAAATTCAACCAGTCTTTGTTATGGCGACTTAGTTCATTTAAGAAATTTTCTTAACTACATGAGTTAAATGTCCGGGATCGAATCCCGGTGGGGACGAGATTTTCCGCCCGTCCAGACCGGCCCTGGGGCCCACCCAGCCTCCTATGCAATGAGTACCGGGTCTTTACCGGGGGTAAAGTGCGGCCGGGGAGTGCTGCTGACCACTCACCCCCTTCTAGTGCCGCAGACATGGAAGAGTAGCGCTATACTTGTACCTCTACCCACCCTATGGACCACACCGGGCCTGTAACGGGATCATTTTACCTTTACCTTTTTTACATGAGCTAAATTCCGTCGAATAAAAGGTTTGTTATTAAATGTTAACGGGGAAGGATGCAAAGTGAAGAAGTCACAGTTCATTCATAGTAATATCATAAAATTTAACTGGGGTACTGAGGGAACTCCCCCCCTTCCCCCCCCCCCCCCCCCCCCAGGAATTCCCACGATCCCCCCCCCCGTTATCTCAAACCCCATTCTCTCTCCCCCTCCAAAAACGGAACGCCACAAACCACA
>Ga0123357_10005927_pt1 | contig 14758 bp, 13 predicted proteins | sample TergutEmb28metaG_FD_89873 | JGI IMG/M metagenome (GOLD analysis project Ga0123357, IMG submission 89873) | Embiratermes neotenicus P4 segment gut microbial communities from Petit-Saut dam, French Guiana - Emb289 P4 | ecosystem: Host-associated > Arthropoda: Insects > Digestive system > Gut ...
CCGATTGGCTCAGCTTCGATCGCACAAGTCTATCGGGCTACCTTGTCGTACGATTATATGCCGGTGATTGGCGACCCTCTGCCCGCGGGAACCAAGCTTGCCGTCAAAGTGATTCGCCCCGGTAGCGAAGAGACAATCAAGGCCGATATTGCAGTCATCACGCCGCTCGTGAATCGGATCTCGCGCATCAAGCGCCTGGCGCGCTTCAATCTGTCGCAGCTACTGAGTGAGTTTGCGGATTCGCTGGCTTCCGAGTGTGATCTACGCATCGAGGGGCGCACTTCGGACCGCTTTGCGTTCGACTTCGCCGATGACCCTTATGTCACGACAGCAGAGATTATCTGGCCGCTGACGAGCCGCCACGTCCTCACGATGAAGTTTATCGAGGGCTGGCACTTGGATCACGCCAAAGAAGCAGAGGCGGCGGGCGTCGATGCACGCTTCCTCGCGATGTATGGCGCCAACGTATTCATGAAACAGGTAATGGTGCTCGGGCGTTTTCATGCTGACCTGCATCAGTCCAATATTCTTATGACACCGGATAAGAAGATCTGCTACATCGACTTTGGCATCGTAGGGGAGGTGCGCGAGGAGGACAAGGAGGCGATCGCCCAGGTACTGGCTGCGACGGTCTACGCCGACGCCAAGCGCGCCATCGACTATTCTGCTGAGCTGGGACTGGTCGTATCCGAGGAGAAGACTGACGAGGTCACGGCGCGCGTAGCCGAGCTCATGCGGCGCACGTTCTCGACCACCCCGCGTGATGTGCGCGGGTTTGCCATCGGCTTCCTCTCGATCATGAATGAGCAGCGGGTGTCGGTGCCGCGCGGTTTCGGACTGCTGATCAAGGCGTTGGTAGTTGTTGAGGGCTGCGCGCAGATGGTCTATAGTGACATCGACATCGTCGACGCGGCCAAGGAGTTCACGACCAGCCTCGTGCTGACGCACATGCTGCAACCCGCTCGTCTCTATGCACGCATCCCGCGCGCAGTTGATGCGGCAATTTCCGAGCTGATAGGCTAGCTCTAAGCTGGTCAGCGCACGGTTGGTGTGCTACAGTAAATACTCGCGTGCAGTCGCACGCAGGGGTGTCGGGACGTGGCGCAGTTTGGTAGCGCACTTGACTGGGGGTCAAGGGGTCGCTGGTTCAAATCCAGTCGTCCCGACCATCTTTTACTGTGCCCCTTGTGGCCGTATTTGAAGGAGGCGTGTGTCAGGTGGAAGGAAAGAGAAAAGGGTTTGTCGCGGTAGCGGCGTTGCTCGTGGTGGCGATGCTGGTCGCACTGACTGGTTGTGGCTCGAAGAGCACGGATACCAGTGCAAACACGAACAAGAAGGTCTATCAGATCGGTGTCATTCAGATCGTTGAAGATCCGGCGCTTGACGCGGCTTACAAGGGCTTCAAGGACGAGATGGCCGCCCAGGGTTACAAGGACGGCGACAAAATCAAGCTTGACTACAAGGTCGCTCAGGGCGATACGAACAACCTCAATACGATCTCGACGCAGTTCGTCGGCGCCAAGAAGGATCTGATTCTGGCGATCGCCACACCATCCGCGCAGGCTGTCGCTAACCAGACGACCACCATCCCGATCGTCGGCACAGCTATCACTGACTATGTATCCGCCAAACTGGCAAAGACCAATGACGTGCCTGGTGGCAACGTAACCGGTACTTCAGACCTCAACCCGATCGTTAAGCAAATTGACTTGGGGATATCCTTAGTACCCAACGGGAAAACCGTTGGTATCGCCTATGACTCAAGTGAATCAAACTCGGTCTATCAGGTTAGCGTCGCCAAAAAGGAGCTTGCGGCTAAGGGACTGAAAGTCGTTGAGGTCACCGCCGCAAACGCCAATGACGTGCAACAGGCGATCCAATCTTTGACCACGAAGACCGACTGGATCTACATTCCGACTGATAACCTGATGGCTTCGGCAATCTCTACGGTTGTCAGCGTTGCGAACTCCGCCAAGAAGCCGCTGATCGTCGGTGAGCCGAACCTGGTAAAGGGCGGCGGTCTGGCTACGATCGGCGTCGACTACGAGTCGCTCGGCAAGATGACCGCTAAGATGGCGATCGATATCCTGAACGGGAAGAACCCCGGCGATATGCCGATCCAGTTCCCGACGGATTATACGACCGTGATCAACGCTGATACTGTTAAGACGCTTGGCATCACGATCCCGTCTCAGTTCCAGCAGTACGTCAAAGCTCAAGCCGATATGTAATCGAGCCCAACTGGTGCGACAGAAGTAAAGCAGAAGAGCAGTGACTGACATCATCACCGGAGCGATAGGCCTGGGTCTTGTCTGGGCTATTGTCGCGATGGGGGTCTGGATTACCTACCGGATCCTTGATTTCCCCGACTTGACGGTCGAGGGGACCATCGTGACGGGCGCCGCCGTGACCGCCATGATGATGACGCATGGTGTCAGCCCGCTCTTCTGCATTCTGGCTTCTACTATCGCGGGGGCGCTTTGCGGATTGATTACCGCGTTTTTGCACACCCGCCTGAAGATTCCTGCGCTACTGGCGGGAATACTTACCAATATCGGTTTGTATTCGATCAATATCCGCATCATGGGTTTTACCTCGAATATCTCGCTTTTGGGTACCCGTTCGCTCATTGATCAGATCGCTGCGTTCAGTAATGATAAGAATATAGCCGCCATCCTGGCTGCCGGCGTGGGCGTGATTCTCGTGATCGTGGTCTGTACCTGGTTCTTACGCACCTCGTATGGCTGCTCGATCCGCGCAACAGGGAGCAATCCCGATATGGCTCGAGCGCAAGGGATCAACATCAATATCTCCAAGACCGTTGCGCTGATGGTCTCCAACGCGCTCGTAGGTTTGGGTGGCTCGTTGTTGTGCCAGTACCAGGGGTACGCGGACGTGCAGATGGGTATTGGCTGTATCGTGATCGGCCTGGCCTCGCTCATCATCGGCGAAGTACTCTTTGGGAAGTCTTCGACGCTACACTCGCTGATCTCGGTCAGCCTGGGCGCAATTCTTTACCGCATCATCATTGCGCTGGTCATTCAGGCTGGCATGCAGGCGACCGACCTGAAGCTGTTCACAGCGGTCACGGTGGCTATCGCCTTGTTCCTGCCAACCGCGATCATTCAGGTTAAAGCGTTGCGAGGCCGTGTAAAACGGAGGGGCGATGCTGGTTTGTAAGAACATCAGCAAAACCTTCTATCCCGGCACGGCCAATGAACGCCGCGCGCTTAGCAACGTGAGCCTGAATTTGCGGCGCGGAGAGTTCGTAGTTGTTATCGGGGGTAACGGGAGCGGCAAATCAACCTTGTTGAACGTGGTCTCGGGCGCTATCCGCAGTGACGAGGGGCGCGTCTACATCGATAAACAGGACGTGACCTTCGCGTCTGAACACAGGCGCGCAGCGTATATTGGTCGGGTCTTTCAGGATCCGATGCTCGGTACGGCGGCTAGCATGACGATCGAAGAGAACTTGGCGCTCGCGAACCGGCGGGGTAAGCGGCGCGGCTTAGGCAGCGGCGTGACGCGTGCTGAGCGCGCGCTGTTCAAGGAGATGCTTGCGCCCCTTGAACTCGGCCTGGAGGATCGCCTGACGGCACGTGTCGGCTTGCTGTCCGGCGGACAGCGCCAGGCGCTCACGCTGCTTATGGCTTCGTTGCGCGACCCTAAGGTGCTCTTACTTGACGAGCATACGGCGGCTCTTGATCCGAAAACGGCGGCGAAAGTCCTGGAGATCAGCCTCCAGCTTGTACGTGAGCATTACCTGACTACCCTTATGGTTACGCATAACATGGGCGATGCTCTGCGCTTTGGTGATCGGCTCATCATGATGCAGGAAGGCCGCATCGTATTTGAGGCGGCCGGGCAGGAGAAACAGAAGCTTACGGTTTCTGACCTGGTGGAGAAGTTCGTCGCGGTCGGAAGCGAGGTCCTGTGCTAGATGGCGGACGGATCTCCCGAAAGTAAAAATACGCCTGTGCCGTCTTCGCGCGTAAAAGAACTTCTGAGCCAGGCCTATACCGTACCAAATCTCATTACTTTCATCCGTCTGATGATGGTGCCGATAGCGTTCTTCGTCTTGATCGGGGGCAAGCATAACATCTTGGCGTGTGTGCTCTTCGCAGTGGCGGGGGCCAGCGACTTTCTTGACGGACAGATCGCGCGACGTACCAATCAGGTCTCAGAACTGGGTAAATTGATTGATCCCTTTGTCGACCGTTTCCTGATTGCAGCCGGGCTGATCGGACTCTATATTGTAGGGCGTGTTCCGCTGTGGATCCTGGTGGTGCTCATTGCGCGCGACGTGATTCTGGTACTGGGGACCATCCCCTTGAATCGTCTCGGGGTGGGGCGCATCGACGTGCTTTTTGTGGGCAAAACAACGACGGTGTTCCTGCTCTTTGGGTTTTCCTGGCTTATTGCGAACATTCTCAAAGTCCCGGGGCTTGGGCTGACGCGTTCTCTGGCGTTTCCGGGTTTCAACACCCAGTTGGTACCCTTCGGCATCTGGCTGGTCTATATCGGCCTGACGCTCTCTCTGATCACCTTTATATGCTATCTTGCTATTGCCATCAGGCGTCTGCGACGCACTCGATAACAAATCAGTGAATAATCTATCCCTTGCGCGCGTTCTCAGGTAGCATGGGATAAGGGATTTTTTGTGTGTGGGCAATTCACGGAAAAGGAATTGATTCCGCCGCTTTATATCTGAAAGGATTTCGCGTGGCACCAGCCGCACAACGAGAACAGCAGACCGGGCCGTCAACAAGGGCAGACTACCGTCTTCGTCGCCAGGAGCAGAAGAAGATACAGCAGCAAAAAATCAAGCGTCAACGGTTGCTGCTTATTGCAGGCGCGGTTATGGTCGTGATTGCCGTGATGATACTTGGTGACCTTCTTGGAAATGCGGGCAAGATTCATGGCGGGGTCAGGGTTGTCGGTATCAACCTTGGGGGCAAGACTCCGACAAAAGCGCGGGAGTTCTTAACGGAGGAGCTGGGGCGTGGACAGAAGCGCTCGATAACGGTCACTCACGACAAACAGAGCTGGCAGATTTCACCGGCGGACTTGGGGATTCGTTATGATGTGGCCCAAATGGTATCGGACGCGTATCAGGTCGGTCGCGAAAAGAATGTTTTCCAGGCGGTAGCAGCACGTGTTGCCTTGTATTTCAGGCCCCAGACCATAATGCTGCGGGTCGCGTCTGACGCGAAAAAAGAGGCTGCTGCCTATGGCAAGATCACGAAAATAACTGACACAGAGCCCGTTAACGCTTCGGTTTCCTTAAAAGGAGCTACGTTTACCGTATCTGATGGGTCCGATGGCGTCGCTTTGCAACGGCAGGCTTTGACGAACCTTATCACCTATGCGAGCCTTAATGATCAAAAGACCGTTAAGGCGCCTGTCAAAGTTGCACGGCGCGTCATTACCTCTAAGGAAGCCCAGATAGCCGCTACTACGGCGCAAAATGCGACGAAGCTCGCCATTGCCGCTCAATACGCCGACAAGACCTGGCAGCTTGATCAGGCGACCTTGAGTAAGCTCTTTGTGTTTAAGCTAAGCAACGATCTGGATAAAAATGACGCGCAACTTAAACTGCCAGGGCAAAAAAGTACGGACCAGGTAGTTCTTGTGCCGATAGTAGCGAGCGCAGCTGTTGCTAAAGACATCATCCCCCTGCTTGGCGTAGCGGTAGGCACGGCGCCTGTCAACGCAAGCTTCCAGGCGGCTAATGGGGTGGTCACGATCATTCCCGGAAAAAATGGCACGGGAGCTGATCCCGTTAAGCTGGCAAAAGATCTTGCGGCCCAGATGCAGTCTTCAGGAGAGGGCAGGTCTGTTACGGTTGTAACTCATGCTGTCGAGCCTGAGCTTACGACCGCCAAGGCTAAGGCGCTCGGGATTACGGGGCGCATCTCAACCTATACAACTTACTTTACGTCCGGTAACGCCGCACGTTTGACTAATATTACGCTTATGGCAAAAGCGCTCGACGGCGCGCTGGTTATGCCGGGCGCCACGTTCTCGCTCAACGGTACCGTGGGGGAGGCTGACGCGGCGAAAGGCTATCAGGAAGCAGGCGCCATTGTTGACGGGAAGCCGACCTCACAGGTCGGCGGAGGCATCTGCCAAGTTAACACCACGCTGTTTAACGCAGCGCTGCTTTCCGGGGTGCAGATAACCGAGCGGGTCAACCATTCGCTCTATATCGCAAGTTACCCCTTGGGCCGTGACGCAACCGTATCATGGCCGGGACCAGATTTCAAGTTCGTTAATTCGCTGGGCCACGCGCTGCTTATCGCCACAAGTTCGACCAGTAACTCGGTAACAGTTTCATTCTATGGCGTCGATCCTGGCTATACGGTGACGATCGGAACGGCTTCCTGGCTTTCTCATACGACGGCGCCTGAGCAGCGGGTCGATGATCCTACTCTCCCGGTAGGAACCGAGACGGTCAAGCAGCCAGGGAAAGGGGGCGGAAAAGTCTCCTTCACGCAAACGGTCACTCGGACAAGCGATGGGTCGCTCGTTTTTAAGAAGACCTTCGTTAGCAATTATAAGACTGAGCCAAAGATCACTCAGGTCGGCACGAAACCAGCGACGGCGACGCCTGCGCCCGCCACTCCTGCAGATCGGACGGCTACCACTCCGTAGTCCAATCTCCTGCATGCTGCCAGGTATGCGGGCTTATCAAGAAAGGTCATGATGTCTGAAACGTATTATCAGCAGCACGAAGAGTGCCTTGAGCGCAGTAAACGCGAGGATCGCCAGGGGCGGGATCTTTGTACTTTGGTAACCTCTCTCTATCAAAAGGTCCCATTCTACCAACGCGCCTTTGACGAAGCTGGTATCAATCCGGCGTCGGTTGCGGGGCTTGAAGATCTATCCACATTGCCGTTCACCGTTAAAGATGACCTGCGCGCGGCCTATCCCTACCAGCTATTCGCGACGCCGCTTAATGATATCGTTCGCATCCATGCTTCCAGCGGTACTACCGGACAGATCAGTGTTGTTGGTTACACCCGCGATGATTTGTTCAAGTGGGCGCAGTGCGTAGCGCGCGCGCTCGTTGCTGCGGGCGCTGGCGCTGAAGATATCCTTCAGGTGTCTTATGGTTATGGGATATTCACGGGAGGCCTGGGCCTTCACGACGGCGCGACTCTTCTGGGCGCAAGCGTCGTGCCCGCCTCGGGAGGCAACACGAAACGTCAGGTCCAGTTCTTGCGCGACTTCGGGGTGACCGGCCTTGCCTGCACGCCCTCCTATGCGCTTCTCATTGCCGAGACGGCGCGTGAGATGGGCCTTGATCCTACGACGTTCCCGTTGCGCTTTGGCGTCTTTGGCGCTGAAGCCTGGTCAGTGGGAATGCGCGAGCAACTTGAAGAAGCCTTTGCCATCAAGGCCTACGATATCTATGGGCTTTCGGAGATTATGGGCCCGGGCGTCGCGTTTGAATGCAGCGAACAACGGGGTCTGCATATCAATGAAGATCATTTCCTGACTGAGATCGTCGATCCCCAAACCTTGCAGCCGGTCAAGGAGGGTGAATACGGAGAGATCGTCTTTACGACGCTCACCAAGCAAGGGATTCCGCTCCTGCGCTATCGAACCCGTGACATCAGCCGCTTTATTACCGAGCCCTGCAGTTGCGGGCGGACTTTGCGGCGTCTTGACCGACTCAGGGGGCGCAGTGATGACATGCTTATCATACGCGGCGTCAATGTCTTTCCGAGCCAGATTGAACAGGTGCTTACGGGGGTTATGGGCGTATCTTCTAATTACCAGATTATTGTCAGTCGCGCGGGACTCATGGATAAGGTGCTGGTCAAAGTGGAGATTGAACCTGATTTCCCCGCAGATGAGATAGCGCTTTTCGAGACGATAGAGCATCGGGTGCGTGCTGAGATTGAATCTGCGTTAGCGATATCGGTACAGGTCAGGCTTGTTGAGCCGAAGAGCATCGCGCGCACGGAAGGTAAAGCGCAACGACTTATCGACGAGCGTAAGGAGGACTAGATGGCACGGCAGCTTTCGATTTTCCTGGAGAACACCCCCGGCCGCCTGGCTGCATTGTCGCGCGCTTTGGGCGAGGGTGGCTTCAACATGTACGCGCTGTCGCTGGCCGACACGAGTGATTACGGCGTGGCGCGAATATTTGTCGATAAGCCCTTGGCAGCTAAGGCTTACCTGGAGCAGCGGAGCTTTTCCGGAACGCTGACCGAGGTCTGCGCGGTCGAGATCCCTGACGAGCCCGGTAGTCTGGGGCGACTTCTCGAGTTGTTGTCAGATCACGGGGCCAATATCGCGTATTCCTACGTGTTTGTCAATCCGCTGACTAAGCGCGCGATCAATGTCTTCAAGCTGAGCGATCCGGAAATCACCGTTTTCTTAGAGCGAGAAGGCTATCGCGTTCTTGACGACGAGGCTTTGCATGCCTGAACCACGATCCTTCGCGCCTGCTAAGGCCCTTAGACTTGGGCAACGGGCGGGGGCTTTACTGCTGGCAACGGCGCTCATACTGTCGTGCGCTCTCTTTGGTCTGCCAGCTTCAGCCTCTGCCGTTGTTAATGCTACTGACACAATCGGAGGCCAGCCGTACACAGAACTAAAAGTTCCTACCCGCGGTATGCCAAATGTGACGATGAAGTCGGGCCTGTTGATTACGAGCGACGGGCAGGTCTTGTGGTCGCGCAATCCCGATGCGCGCCGTCCCTTTGCTTCGATTACGAAGGTTATGACCGCAATCCTTTCGATACAGGGCCTGGATCCTGATAAAAAAATCACGGTGCCGCCTTTTCAACTTGCGGCAGGCGCCAGCACGGCTGACCTTAAACCGGGAGAAGTGTTGACGCGCCATCAGTTGCTTGAAGCGCTGCTTCTCCCTTCGGGATATGACGCTTCGCTTGCGCTTGCGATTACGACCAGCGGTAGTGTGGCGAACTTTGTGAAAAAGATGAATACGAAAGCCGCCCAGCTTGGGATGACTAATACGCACTTCGTTGACCCTGATGGTCTCAACGATGTTGGTCCTTACAGTACCGCGAACGACATTGCTACGATGACGCGTTACGCGATGACGCTTCCCGAGTTTCGCCAGGTTATCAGTGAGCGTGAGGTGAGGTTCGTTACTAATGTGGCGACTCATGATTACAAAACAACCAACGATCTCCTGTTGATGTACAACGGGGCGAACGGCGTTAAAACCGGCTTTACTGACGGGGCAGGCTACAGCCTTGCGGGCGCCGCGCAACGCCAAGGCATCCAACTTTATGCCATTGTCTTAGGTACGAACAACTTGGCAACGCGCTTTACTGAAGCGGCAACTTTACTTGATTTCGGTTTCATCCACTACCGGGCGCAGACGCTTGCGCTCAAAGGAACAATTCTGGGACGTGCCACGGTTACTGATTACCTTGATAAGCAGGTTCCGGTGGCGCTGAGCCGCGAAACAACGGCTAATGTCAATGACCTTGAAGGGGTTGTTACGCGCAAGGCCATTATCTGGGAGGGTAAAGCGCCGATAAAAAAGGGGCAACAGCTTGGTGTGGCGCAGTTTCTCCAGAACAATCGATTGGTTGCCAGTACTCCTTTGGTCGCCACACAACAGGTCGATAAACCGTTTTTTCTCGCGCGTTTCTGGTATGCTATCGTCAAAGAATGGCGCAAGATCCGTAAGTAGACAGCGCGTTAACTGGGAACACCAAGGCGCTGAAAGTGTTCCTTGTATGATGGGGACGCTTTGTTAACCCTGGTTTTATTCCGATGAGAAGGAGCAAAGGCGATGGAAGAGCAACAGACTGAGAACCTAAAGAGGACGCCCCTTTACGACGAGCATGTGACGCTGGGCGCAAAGATGGCGCCTTTCGCCGGGTATGAGATGCCGATCGAATATACGGCGCTGGTAAGCGAGCATAAGGCGACCCGAAACGCCGTAGGCATTTTTGATGTTTCGCATATGGGGGAGTTCCGCCTGACAGGCGACGGGGTGAAAGCTTTCCTCCAACGCATGCTCACGAATGACCTTGATCGGATTGATGACGTCGGAGCGGCGCAGTATACGCTTATGCTTGATGATGACGGACATATCATTGATGACCTTATCGTCTATAACACGGGTGGGGAGTATCTTATTGTTGCGAACGCCGCGAACCGGGCCACTGATTTTGAGTGGCTCAGCGCCCATGCGCCGGCGGACGTAAGCCTGACTGATGAAAGTGACCGTACGGCCTTAGTCGCTGTTCAGGGCCCCGAGGCCTTGCGCGTCGTCAGGGAGCTTGCTGGCGAGAACTGGACGGCCCCAAAACGTTTTCATCTGAGTGAGGCCTTGCTGCAAGGTACGCTCCCGGCCCTGATAGCCCGGACGGGCTATACCGGCGAGGATGGCGTGGAGGTGTTCGTTCGTAGCGCTGATGCGGTGACGCTCTGGCGCCTGCTGTTGTCGTTTCCTGAGGTCACACCCGCGGGCCTTGGCGCGCGCGACACCTTACGCCTGGAGGTCTGCTATAGCTTATATGGCAGTGATATGGATCGCAGCAGAACGCCGATCGAGGCGGGATTAGGGTGGGTATGCCCCAAAGCAAAGTCAGGTTATATCGGCGCTGACGTGGTTGCCGCTCAGCGCGAGGTAGCGCCAGCGGAAGCCTTGCGTTACCTGCGCCTGGAGCGTGGAATTCCTCGGCATGGCTACGGTGTTTTTCTTGATGGTCAGGAAGTGGGGACAATAGCAAGCGGCTCGCATTCCCCCACGCTGGGCGTCGGCATTGCAACGGCCTATCTTACGCGTGCGAATACAAAGCCCGGCGTCCGGGTCGAAGTCGATATTCGTGGCCGCCGGGCTGCAGCTGAGGTGGTTAAGGCTCCTTTTTACCTGAAAGATTAAACCGTCAGGCGCAGCTGACATTCGGTATAATCGAAACGGTGGACCTATACTAAAAACAAGAACAGGAGCGCGCAAACATGGCCATTCCAACCGAGCTGAATTACACGACGGATCACGAGTGGGTTAAAGTCGAATCTGAGCTGGCCACGATCGGGATTACCGACTATGCGCAGGAACAGCTTGGCAGCCTGGTATTTGTAAACCTGCCTGCGGTTGGCGAAACCTTTGCTGCTGGTGACGTGTTTGGCGAAGTCGAATCCGTCAAGTCGGTCTCTGAGCTCCTGGCGCCGCTGTCGGGTGAGGTCCTTGAAGTGAATAGTGAGCTTGAGGGCGTCCCTGAGACACTCAACAGCGACCCCTATGGCGCAGGCTGGATCATCAAAGTCTCCCTGAGCGATCCAGCTCAGGTCGCGGAGCTTCTTGATGCCGGCGCCTATGAGGCATCGCTTTCTTAGTCTGATCTAAGGGGCTGCTTTTATGGATTATTTGCCTATTACTGCACCTGAGCGCGAGAGGATGCTCGCGCGCATTGGGATCGAAACTGTCGAAAGCCTTTTCTCTGATGTTCCGACTGCTGCACGCCTCGAGGAGGGGCTCGCGATCAGCCCAGGCCTTGAAGAGATGCAGGTTGCCGCTCACCTGGATGAGCTGGCGCGTACTAACCGGAGCGCTGCTGACCTGGTCTGCTTTGCCGGGGGTGGCATCTATGATCACTATGTGCCTGCATTCATTGATAACATTCTGCAGCGTCCCGAGTTCTTTACGGCGTATACGCCTTACCAACCTGAGGTCAGCCAGGGTACGTTGCAAGCCATCTATGAGTTCCAGACCGGTATCTGCGAACTGACGGGCCTTGGAGTAGCTAACGCCAGCATGTATGACGGGGCGACTGCTCTTGCTGAGTCGGCGCTTATGGCCTGCCGTGTTTCACGCGGTAAACGCTCGCAAGTATTGGTGGCTGGTAGTGTTCATCCAGAAAAGATTGAGACGTTACGCACGTACGCTGCGGCGGGAACGTTTACTCTGGAGGTCGTCGGTAAAGACGAGTGTTCCTGCGATGTCACGCTCTTGTGTTCGCGCCTTGGTGAACAAACCGCCGCTGTGCTGCTCTCGTACCCGAACTATTACGGTAGGATAGAGGACCTACGTCCGCTTATCGAGGCAGCGCATGGGGCAGGCGCTTTGGTGGTGCTTGACTGCAATCCTCTGCTCTTATCCGTGTTGAAGCCACCTGGGGAACTTGGCGCCGATATCGCGACGGGCGAAGCGCAGTGCCTGGGCAATGCGATGAGTTTGGGAGGGCCGGGGCTTGGCTTTTTTGCTTGCAAGGAAGCCCTTATGCGTCAAATTCCTGGCCGCCTGGTGGGCAAGACCTGTGATGCGGAAGGCCACGATGCGTATGTGTTGACGCTCGCTACGCGCGAACAGCACATTCGCCGTGAAAAGGCGACGTCGAACATTTGCAGCAATCACGCGCTGAACGCGTTGGCGGCGGGAGTGTATCTTGCCGCGACGGGACCTGAGGGTCTGCGCTCGATAGCGCTGTCGGCCTGTGGCAAGGCGCACCGCCTCCATGATGCGCTGCTTGCGACGGGTCGTTTTTGTGATCCTTGTCCCGATGTGATCTTTGGTTATGAGTTCCTGCTTGACTGGTGCGGATCTGAGTCGCTGGATCGCATCTACGATGCGCTGATCGCCGCGGGTATCCTTCCTGGTATCCGGGTTGGAGAGACGGGTCTACTGATAGCCGTTACCGAGAAACGCAGTGACGCTGAAATCGACGCCTACTTGCAGGAGGTGATCCAGCATGCCTGAGCCTTATTCAGATAAGGGACCACGCCTTACCCTTTACGAGAGCTCGCGTCCTGGCGCGCGCTGCATCAGCGCCCCTGCTTGTGATGTTGCTGGCGTTGATGCCGCGGCGCTTTTTGGCGAGTATGCGCGCGAGACGCTCCCCGCGCTGCCCCAGGTGAGCGAAATAGAGATCATGCGCCACTACGATCATTTGGCGCGTATGAACTTCGGGGTCGATACGGGATCGTATCCCCTGGGATCCTGCACGATGAAGTACAACCCGCGTCTGGGCGAGCAGGCGGCGCGCCTGCCCGGCTTTGCTCAGCTGCATCCTGCGCAGCCAGATGCGACGGTCCAGGGGGCGCTTCGCCTGACCTATGAGCTGCAACAGGACCTGGCTGCTATCTCTGGCTTGCCAGGCGTCAGCATGCAGCCCGCAGCGGGGGCGCACGGCGAATACAGCGCCCTGATGGTATTTCGGGCCGCACTCACGGCAGCGGGTAATCCGCGCAAGAAAGTTATTCTCCCAGATACCGCGCACGGAACAAATCCCGCTTCGGTCGCCATGGCTGGCTATGAAGTAGTTACGATCCCCTCGACCTCTGACGGCCTGGTTGATCTTAAAGCCTTACGTAGCGCTCTTGATGATGATACGGCCGCGTTCATGCTCACCAATCCCAATACGGTAGGCATCTTTGATCCGCAGATCTTTGAGATTACGCGCGCGGTGCATGAGGTGGGAGCGTTCGCTTATTGCGATGGCGCTAACCTGAACGCGATTCTTGGCATTACCCGTCCAGGAGACCTGGGCTTTGACGCCCTTCACATCAACTTGCATAAAACGTTCTCGACGCCGCATGGCGGGGGAGGCCCGGGCGCCGGCCCGCTCTGCGTTAGCGCGGAGCTGAGCCCGTATCTGCCTGGCCCGATCGCGGTGAAGGACGAAGCGGGGGAGTATCATCGCCAGTCGCCCGAGAAAAGCATCGGGCGGATGCGCACTTACTTGGGGAATTTCTCCATCTTCGTACGCGCCTATGCTTACGTTAAAGCACTTGGTGGCGAGGGGCTGCGCGCTGTTGCAGAACAGGCAGTGCTTTCTGCAAACTACCTGCGTGTTTGCCTGCAAGATTCATTTAAAGTTGCATATAATAGAATATGTATGCATGAATTTGTATTAAGCGGGGCTGAACTCAAAGCTGCGACGGGTGTCTCGACCCTTGATGTTGCCAAGCGCCTTCTGGATTATGGCTTTCATCCGCCAACGATCTATTTCCCTCTCATTGTGAGCGAAGCAATGATGTTCGAGCCAACCGAGACTGAACCTCTCGGCGCCCTGGATGCGTTGATAGGAGCGCTTCAAGCTATCGCAGAGGAAGCAAAGACCGATCCGGAGCTTCTGAAAGACGCCCCCCATACGACACCGGTGCGGCGCCTGGATGAAGCGGGGGCTGCCCGTAATCCCAAGGTAAGAGCCGTCCAAACCTTTTGTTCTTAGGAGGCAAAGCATGAGTACTGAAAAGCCCAATAAAGAAACACCGGAATCGCCTAAATCAGAGGGTACGTATCAATTTGGTATTGGCGTACTGGAGAGGCGGGCGCTCGCGTACATCATTGATGAGTTGGACGCGGGTCGTGAACTGTTCGACATACTGAAAGACCCCTATATCAAGAATCGTATTGAAAAGACAAAGCAGCAGCAACTGCTTGCTGACCCGGAACTCCTTGAGGCATTTCGCGCAGAGATCGATAAGGCGCGCGAAGGCCTAAAATGAGGACAGCTGGAAAGGACGAACAGGGAGAGAGTGATGAATTGTGTAATGTGCGGCAAGCCAGTTTCGGGCGATGGCAACATCTGTGACGCCTGCCTTGAAGAAGTGCGCCAACCTACGACGTCGTTTTCTCCGGTTACTGCTACGGCGCAAGGGCCATCGGCAGTTATCAAAACGCCCCAAGAAGCGTATTCTTACTGTTTGCTGGTGGTAAAGGGACCTCACGTCAGCGAGCGCTTCTATCTTGAGAATGACCGGATGAGCATCGGTCGTAATCCTCGTGCAGAACTCTTCTTGAATGATCGGACCGTATCCC
>Ga0123357_10005931_pt1 | contig 14752 bp, 14 predicted proteins | sample TergutEmb28metaG_FD_89873 | JGI IMG/M metagenome (GOLD analysis project Ga0123357, IMG submission 89873) | Embiratermes neotenicus P4 segment gut microbial communities from Petit-Saut dam, French Guiana - Emb289 P4 | ecosystem: Host-associated > Arthropoda: Insects > Digestive system > Gut ...
ATGGTCTGGGTAGCCGGGCGGTGCGTTTTGGCCCGCTCGGTAGCACTCAGGGTGCCCGAGTGCTAACCACAAAATTAGCACTCTAAGGGGTCGAGTGCAAGCGGCGCGGAAGTGCCAGATCCTGCGACATCGCGCAGGATGACCGAGGAAGGCCGGTTACAAGACGCGGATGAGGGGAGGTTCGTCACAGGGCGCGGGCCACAGCAGCGGTGAACTGGGCGTAGCGATCCAGTTCTTCGTTAATCGGCCCGACGACCTTGGATCTGGCCACCTGGGCGATGCAACCCTGCAAGGCAGCCCGCGCCTGGGCGGTTCGCTGCCGAGCCGACGCCGCCACCAACAGGTGGCACACCAGCGCCAGCAACAGGCCCAAAACCACGCCGACAACGATGAGCATCAATGGCCAACTGACGTGACGCCACGCCGGCACGCCGAAGGCCAGAAAACCGGCCAACAACGCCCACACGACGGCCAGCACCACGATACCGATGAGTACCCATTGAACGATACGAATCACCCGCCACCAGCGCGCCGGCTGATCGACCCCGAGGTTGACCTGGCCAAGCGCGGTGTCCACATCATGGGCCAATTCGGCTCGCGAATCGGTCGCTGCCGTTTTTACGGCGTCCACCCAGCCGGGCGTCAAACCCGCCGAAACCTCCCCCGTCAGGTCGCGCAGCGCGGCGTCCACCTGCGCGCCCGCGACAGCTCCATCCAGGCCGGCCCGCAGCGACGAATCGGTGGAGTTTTGCCAGGCGCGCAGCGGGTCGGGTTTCAGCCGGTTGACCCAGGAAACCAGCGGCCAACCCGTGGCCTCGGCGCCGCGCTGACGGGTGGTCTGGCCGACGGCAGCCGCCACCTGCGGCACACCGGCGGCGGTTGCCAATGCGTCATTCAGGCGGGCTTCCGCCTGGTCGCTGACGGTGCGCCGCCGCTGACGGCTGACGTCCCCCAGCATCGCCTTGGCGGCATGGTCGACATCCACGGACAATCGCTGCGCCGCCGCCCGTTTGCTCGCCACCAGGTCGGCCACCAGGGATCGCAGATTGTCAACGCCCTGCCCCGTCAGCGCCGATGTTGCCACCAGCCTCGTCTTGGCCAACCCCTCGTCGTCCAGCAGTTTGCGCAGATCGGCCATCGTCGATGCCAGGTCGCCCGCCGACAATAAATCGGCATGGTTCAACGCCACCACCATGACATCCGCGTAATCGGCCAGTGGCTTCAGGTAGCGGTTGTGGATGGCGGCGTCCGCGTACTTTTGCGGGTCGAGCACCCAGATAAGGCCGTCGACCAGACGCACCAGACGGTCGACCTCGTCGCGGTGCCCCGTTGCCGTGGAGTCGTGATCGGGCATGTCCAGCAACACCAGGCCACTCAGCCGCGGGTCGCCGTCCATGACGGGGTGACGCTGCGCGACATCAAGCCAACCCAATAGTTCATTCGGCATCTGGGCGCCCCAGCAGGCGGCCATCGTCACATCCGTGGTTGGGCGGCGCACCCCCGAGGTCGCCAGTTGTGTACCCGAGATCGCGTTGAACAGACTGGACTTGCCCGAACCGGTGGCCCCGGCCAATGCGACAACCGTGTTGTCACCTGAGAAGGCCAGACGCCGATCCACCTGCGTGGTCACCCGCTTGGCCTCGGCGACGGCGGCGGGGTCGCTGCGTCCAGCGGCCAGGGTGGCCGCGTCGTCCAGAGCCTTGACGCGCGCAGCCAGCGGCGACGGCGCCGGGGCGGCCGGGGTGAATGTGCGAACCCTCATGGCTTCACCACCGGTGGTGGGGTCGGTGCCGGGCGGGGATCCGGTGGCGGGTTCGGCGTGTCGTAACCCGAAGCCCGCTCGGCGCGCACCTGATCGATGGCGGCGTCGATCATCGTCGACGCGTCGGGCGTCACGCCCAAGGCATCCAGAATCGACAGGTACCGGGCCTGTTCGGCGTTCAACAAATCATCGACCCGCGCCAGCAGGTTGGCCTTCGCCGTAGCCGCCAGCTTGCGGACGGCCTCGTCGCCAAAAATCGATTCCAGCAGCCGTTGCGCGATGACGGTGGTGCCGCCGGCCACGCCGATCTCGGCGCCGGTGATGCCGCCGGTGGACGCGAAGATCACCAGCATCAGCGCCGCGCCGATGCCATTGACGCCGGCTGCCGCGATTCGCGCGCCCTGACGTTTGCCGGCGCCCTCGCCCGCCACCAGCGCCAGCACGTCTGCCTGCCAGGCCTGAATCGAACGCTGCGCCGCGACCGGCAGGTCGGCGGACGCACGGGCCAGGTCGTCATGGCCCTCAAGCAACACGCGACCGGACGGCTGGCCCGCCCAAGCGGCGTCGGCCCGGGCGCAAGCCTGCTCCGCAGCCTCGACGATCAACAGCCGCAAGCCCTGTTCTGCAGCCATCTTGACCGGGGCCGCATCTGGCCGTCCACGCACCAAGGACGTCAATTTGTCGCGCAGCCACGACACCTTCTCGTCCAGCAGCCGGCCCAGCGCCGTGCTGCCGACGTATTCGTGCCAACGGGCCAGCACCTCGCCGCGCAACAAGCTGCCGTCACTGGCCTGCACCGACACCTCACGCTCGGCTTCACGGAAGGCGGCCTCGACATCGGATTGCAGGTCTTTGACAGCGGCCGCCTGTTCGTCGGCGGCATTGGCCACCGTCGCGGCCTTTTCGGCAATGGCGCCGACCGCCCCGTCCAGGGTTTGCAACACCACCTTGCGGCGCGACGCGGCATCCGCCGCCAGCCCGGCCAGCCAGTTGCGCACCGGCGCCACCGAATCGTCCGGCAATAGGCCGTCGGCGTCGGTGGTGGCCTCGGGCACCGTGAAGATGGAGGTTTTGGCCAGCCCCTGGGCGTCCATCAAGCGGCGCAGGTCGCGCGGCACGACGTCCATGGCCTGCGGCGGCACACGGTCGAGGACGACGGCCATCGCCGCGCTGCGGGCCTTCGCGGTGGTCAAAAACTCCCACGGCACTGCGTCGGAATAGCGGGCAGCCGACGTGACGAACAGCCAAAGGTCGGCGGCGTCCAACAATTGGGCGGCCAACTCGCGGTTCTGTTCGACGATCGAGTCGATGTCAGGGGCGTCCAGAATGGCCAGGCCGCCTGGCAAGCTCGGCTCGACGACAATGCGCAGTTGGTTCGGGCGATCGGCGGTGCCGGTGGTGCGCGTCAGCCCGGGCAGGATACGCCCGTCAGTGAACCAGTGTTCGTCTGGCGCGCTGGTGACAAGGACGGGCGATTTGGTGGTCGGACGAATCACGCCAGCGGGGCTGATCACGCGCCCGACAAGGGAATTCACCAGCGTTGACTTGCCAGCCCCGGTGGATCCGCCAACCACCACCAACAGCGGCGCTTCGATATCCGCCAGGCGGGGCAGGACGTAATCCTTGAGTTGCGTGGAAATCTGCGCGGCGGCACTACGGGCGTCATCGACCGAAGGCAGACGCAAAGGCAGCCGAGTCTTGACAACCTCATCGCCAAGACTCGCCAGGGCACCAGCCAAACCCTCTGCAGTCATGCCCCTATTTTGCCTTATAAACGCTCAAAATCTCGTCATGCTGCGCGAAACATTGTGGCGTCGCAATGCCCCAGCCAGATCATGCTTCCTGCGCAGGACGACACGAGAATCCACTACGACATCCACGGAACCGGCGCGCCAACCGGAGCAGGCATCGGAGCGGCCCACCGGGCGGCCCGCTTGGCCGACCGGGCAGCCTGCCAGGCCTTGAACCTGTGCCAGGCGGCCGGGCCCTTGTATCGCGGCACAAGACGCAGCCCCTTTGGCTCGTCCAGCGCGATGCCTCGCAGCGCCAGGGCGTCCACCACCAACTCGTGTTCCCGCCCCTGGGCGCCACGGTCCATTGTGCCGGTGACCATGGCCTGACGAAGGTAGGCCAACTCGGTGACGTCCGACATCAGGCGTACCGTCGCCTTGCCGATGCGCCAGCCGCGCAACCAACCTGCCACCGTCAGTTTGAGACGCGAAAACAGCGCCGGGTAGACGGCGGCGTCGCGGTCGCGCAGCCAACCCATGCGCACATAATCGTCGAGACGCCAAGCGATGACCCGCTTCTGCATGACGAATTGCCCCGCCAGCCAGCCGACGACGCCGAGAATCACCATGATGCCGATCATCACCAGGACGCGGTAATCGCTCATGAACGTGGCCAGGCCGTTGAAGCACATGTGGCACAGCGCCGCGAACAGGTACCCCGTCAGCGGACACATGATTCGGGCCAGTTTCGACCGCTGGCGCAAACCACAGATCAGGCCGAAGGCCGTCATCATTGTGAACAGCGGGTGGCCGAAGGACGTGTAGACGCCGCGCATCAGCACCATCTGCTGCAGGTAGGCGTCGGCCTGCGGGCCTGACACCAGCGACGCCGTGCAATACACCTGGATGTAGTAGATGATGTTTTCGACGAAAGCGAAACCGGCTGCCGCCAGGCCCGACAGGCCGATCATCTGGATCACCGAGACGACGCGACGTCGCATCGCCATCACGAGTATGAACAGCACCGACGCCTTGCAGGCCTCTTCGACGAAGGGCGCCACGAAGATGGCGGCAGCGTTATTGGCAATGTCTTCGCCCGACGCGCCGGCCGCCAACAATTCGCCCATCCAGGAGTTGATGATTACAGCAAAGAAGGTGGCGACACAGGCGCCCCAGGCCAACGCGATCAGCTTCATCGACGGCGTGGACGGGCGCCACCGATCGACCAACAGGAAGATCAGCACATAGGCGCCCAAAGTCAGTGCGGCATAGCCGGCGACGTGCACAAGGCCTTGGTTGAAGGCGTCCTGAGAAAGTATCTGCGGTGGCTGCCCGGCGGTCTGCAACTGTTGGATGATCGAAGCCACAAGACTGACGTATTGCACTCGGTACTGAACCCACAAGGCGAAAGCGCAAAAGACGAAAAACGCCACGATGACCCACGCCCACGGGCTGGCCACGACGCGGTGGAACCACTTGTCACGAGGGTCGGGCTCGGATGCCAAACCGTTGTCGGCGCGGCGGTGGTTTCCCGGGCCGTCGGCATGTCGACGCTGCGCCAGCGACAAAACCCAAAGCCACAGGGCAAGCGCCAGCGGCGCACCGACACCGACGCCCCAAGACGCCCAGACCCACCATGGCATAGAAGACAGTTTAGCGGGCGGCGATCCGGCTACCCAGTGCCTCACACACATCTCACACGCAACGCAAAGCCGCTGACCGCGGCACGCCGTGACGGTAGAATGGTCGCGGCCCGGTAGCTCAGCGGATAGAGCAGCAGCCTTCTAATCTGTCGCGCGGGGGTTCGATTCCCCCTCGGGCCGCTTGACTGGTAGTAATGAAACCCCTGATCGCTTCAGCGACCATTTGCCGGCCGGCTTGACGCTGCGCCGGTTTTTGGTGTCTGCGTATGGGCCGACGTTGTTGGCGTCGCTGGGTTATGGCGCCGTCGTGCCGATGCTGGCCCTGCAAGCCATCGCGATTGGCGCCAATCCCGGGCTGGCCGCGTTGATCGCCGCACTGGTCGGCATCGGGCAAGTGGCGGGCGACCTGCCCGCCGGCGTCCTGACAGATCGCTTCGGCGAGCGTAAAGCACTGGCTGGATCATGCCTTGTGGACGCCGCATTGTTGACATCGGTATTTTTCGTCCACAACATCTTGTTGTTCGCGATCCTCGTGTTCGTCCATGGCATGACTGCTTCGGTGTTGGCGTTGGCCCGTCAGACCTACCTGACGGTGGTGGTACCGATACAGTGGCGGGCCCGGGCCATGTCCAGCCTGGGCGGGGTACTGCGCGTCGGCTATTTCGTCGGTCCGCTTTTCGGCGCTTTGATCATCAGGACGCACAGCATGGGTGCCGTCTTCCTGCTGGCGGGCGTGATGGGCGTACTCGCGGCTGCGGCGACGCTGGCCATGCCCGATGTGACGTCGCCGACCGAACCGTCGGACAAAACACCCGCGCAAACCACCGCCACCTGGGACGTGTTGAAGGCCCACCGCCACACGCTGCTCGGGCTCGGTTGGGGCATCCTGGCCATGATGCTGATACGCACCGCCCGCCAGGTTTACATTCCGCTGTGGTGCAACGCCAACGGCATGGACGCCGCCACCACCAATCTGATCTACGCCGCGTCCATGGGCGCCGAAGTGCTGCTGTTCTTCCCCGGCGGTGTCATCATGGATCGCCTTGGCCGTTGGTGGGTGACGGTGCCGACGATGGTCGTCATGTCGGGGTGTTTCGCCCTGATGCCGTGGACGCATTCAGTGTTGACAGTGGCGGCCGTATCGGTGCTGCTGGGTGTGGCCAACGGGCTCAGCTCGGGCATCGTGTCGACGCTGGGCGCCGACGTCTCGCCCGATATCGGGCGTCCCCAATTCCTGGCCGGCTGGCGGGTCTTCAGCGACGTGGGCTCATCGGTCGGGCCGCTGGTGATCTCGATAGTGACGGTGTTGGCCAGCCTGTCGGTGGCAGGGTGGGTGTTGGCCGTGTTGGGCTGGGCCGGCGGCGTCCAACTGGCCCGCCGCATACCGATGTCGGGCCAACTGCCGCAGTCCGAGCCGCAGCCTTGACGGCGCAGACTAGACTGATTGAGTATGAATGCGAACAACGAGCTGGTCTGGATCGATTGCGAGATGACAGGGCTTGATCTCGCCAACGACGCCCTTGTCGAGGTGGCGGTGCTGGTCACCGACGCCGAGTTGAATGTGCTGGGTGACGGGGTGGACGTCATCATCGCCACACGCCAGGAAAAGCTTGACGCGATGGGCGATTTCGTCCGCGAAATGCACACCAAATCGGGTCTCATCGACGAGATCCGGGCGTCCAAGCTGACGATGGCCGACGCCGAGGCCGTCATCATGGATTACGTCAAGCAATATGTGCACGAGGCCGGCAAGGCGCCGCTGGCCGGCAACACCATCGGCACCGACCGCACCTTCCTGGCCCGCGATATGCCGGTGTTGGAAGGTTATGTCCACTACCGCAATGTGGACGTCTCGACTATCAAAGAACTGGCCCGCCGCTGGTACCCGCGCACCTTCCATGCCGCCCCCGAGAAGGCCGGCAACCACCGGGCGCTGGCCGACATCAAAGAGTCGATCCGTGAGCTGCAGTATTACCGGTCGGCCGTTTTCATCCCGCCGCCGGGCTTGACGACGGAACACCTGAAAGCCCTTGCCTCGGCGCGATAGCGCGTCATTTGGTAGCCTGGCGGGCCGCCGTCAGGGATGCCCCGATGGACGCGGCGATGACACAGCCGATGGCAATCCAATCGCCGTAATGCAGAGTTTGGCGCAAAATCCACCAAGCGGCCAAGGCACTGACGGCCGGCGCCAGGCTTTCGATGATGGCAAACAAGCTTGCGGGCAGGCGTTTCAGCGCCAATAGTTCCAGTGAATAAGGCAGCACTGTGCAGGCCAGTGCCACCAGCAGGCCGAGCCACAACGTCGGTGGTGTCAAAGCGGTTTGGTTGTGGCCCAAGAAGAACAGCGGCAGCAGGACGACGGTGGCGCTGAGACAGGTGCCGGTCAACACGCCGACACCCTGCCAGTGCCGCGATACGCGCCAGCCAAGCAGAATGTAGGCCGCCCAACCTATTGCGGCGCCCAGCGAAAACAGCACGCCGGCCAACGTCAGGTGGGTTGGGGTGACGCCCAGGATGACGACGCCCGCTGCCGCCAGCGCCACCCAGATGAAGTCCCGGATGTGGCGCGAGCCCAGGATGGCGACGGCCAGTGGCCCCAGGAATTCGATGGTGACGACGATACCGACGGGGATGCGCGCAATGGCCTCGTAAAACGACGAGTTCATACAAACCAGCGCCGCGCCGTAGGCGATGGCGAAACCCCAGGCTTTACGGTCGCGCGGCAGCGGGGTTACGGTGACGCCGCGCTCCCCCGCGTCCGTCTGACGGTGCGCAAGCGCGCGTCGGGCCAGCCAACGGACACCGGCCATGGCCAGAAGGATGATGCCCGAGAAGGCCATGCGCAACCAGACGGCGCCGATGGGCGTCGTCATGGCCTGGGTGAGTTTCTGCGCGAACGAATTGCCCACCTGCATCGACAGCAGCGACACCATCATGAAGCCGAGGCCGACGCCTTGCCCATGGGCAGGCGCCGGCGGGGCAGGGGTCTGGGTCACAAGCCATAATCCTATCGGCTCGAACGGGGCGGCCCTTTCAGGTAGACTAGCTCGTCGGCTGTCGTCCGTGTTGACGGCAACCGAAATGGTGGCTGTAGCTCAGTTGGTAGAGCTCCTGATTGTGGTTCAGGCGGTCGCGAGTTCAAGTCTCGTCAGCCACCCGCGAAACGCAAGCTATTTCAGCAGACGCGACAGTCGGCGGTCGGCCAAGATACGGCCACCGGTTTGGCAGGTTGGGCAATACTGCAAGGACGAGTCGGCAAAGCTGACCTCGGCTATCGTCCCGCCGCAGCGCGGGCACGGCTGACCGGCGCGGGCATGCACCTGCAAGCCGGCTTTCTTTTCCGCCTTGAGATCGCTTATGCCTAACCCGTCCGCCTGATTGATGGCCGCCCGCAACGTTGCCCCTATCGCGAGAAACAAACCGTCACGTTGATCGCGGCTCAGCCGCCCGGCCGCGGCGAACGGGCTCAACCCTGCCGCCCAAAGAATCTCGTCCGAATAGGCATTGCCGATGCCCGCAATATTGTGCTGGTCACGCAGGACGCCCTTGATATGGGCGCCACCCACGCTGTCGAGAATGCCGTCCAACACCGCCGGGGTGAACGAGCCGTCCAGCGGCTCGGGCCCCAGACTGACGATGCCCGGCACGTCCGCCAACTCGCGCACCAGGTACACCGCCAGACGCTGACGGGTGCCGGCCTCCGTCAAATCGAAACCCTGCCCGTCCGTGAACGCCAGACGAAAAGCCAGCGGCCCGCGGCTGGGACGGGCCGGTTGCGGCGGCATATCGTCACGCCAGCGCAGCCAGCCGGCCTTCGCCAGGTGCGTCACCAGCCAGACGGGGGCGTCACCGACCACTCCCCCGAATTCCATGCCAATGAACTTGCCACGACGCGCGACCGATTCAACCTGTCTGCCGGCCAAACTCGGAGGGGAAACTCCAACTGTTTTCAGGACGGCAAACGAGACGACCTCAGCTCGTTCTACCACCAAACCGGCCGCATCAGCCGACAAGAACCGACAAAGCGCCTCAACCTCTGGCAACTCCGGCATCGCACTCCTCAGTTCACGTCTGGTGTCATGAGTTGAAGGCTGACATTGTCACGTGGACGCCGGACCCGCTTGATGACGTCACATCGACTCGCAGGGCATCGGCACCTCCCGAGAGCCTCGGTTTGAAGTCCACCGACGTACACATCGAGACACCGGCACTGCAGTAGTTGGTGCCGAGTTCTGGCGACGTCGTCACACCGGCCAGCCACTCGTCCATCGCGGACACATCAGCCAAATCGAAATCAGCCGTCAAATGTTCGTCCAGAAAAGAATCATATGTGCAGGTCGCATGCGTCATCCCGGCCGGCATCGTTGGCTGATTGACAAATGATGCAAAGTCCGAGCAATCGACGGTAGACGGGGCCGAGCCGAGCGGGTTTGCCATAATCCAGCGGGCCGCCCACACCACGCCGCCAATGAGAAGCGTGATGACGGCGCCAATGAGCGCCCAGCGTAGCCTTACCGCCCATGTCACGCGGCCGCCATTACCTGAGTGAAGCGCGACACCAGGCTGGTTGTGGGCGGGCTGTTCCGGCGGCAACGACATCACCCCAGACTACCTTGCCTGTACGCATCTCCGTTGCTCACAATGGCACCCTATGCCTCCCCCGCCTGGCTTTATCCGATTTCGTCGCCGATGGCGCAGCCTATAACGTGATCGTTGACCAGGCCGCAGGCCTGCATTGTGGCGTAGACGTTGACCGGGCCGACGAACCTGAAGCCACGCTTGTGCAGTTCCTTCGCCAGGGCCGTCGACTCGTCCGTCGCCGCCGGGACGCCGCCCACATGGGGACGTTCATGGATCGGCGGCCGGAACCGGCCCAACAATGCGGCCAGCGTTTCACCGTCGTCATGCATTTGGCGGACGATACGCGCGGCATTGACGCAGGCGTCAATCTTTGCCCGGTTGCGGATGATGGTGGCGTCCGTCATCAAACGGGCCACGTCGTCGTCGGTGAATTTGGCGACGGCCTCGACGTCGAAACCGGCGAAAGCCTCGCGGAATGCCGCACGCTTGTGCAGCACCGTGCGCCATGACAAGCCAACCTGAAACCCCTCAAGGCAGATGTGCTCGAACAGCACAACCTCGCTGGTCGTGGGACGTCCCCATTCCGTGTCGTGGTATGTGACATAAAGCGGATCGGTAGCGGCCTGCGCCCCAAAGCAGATGGCCGTTGACGATGTGGATGTATCTATTTCGTTCATGAAAACCATTCTGTACGGACCCACCGACAAAAACGCGAAATCTCGGCGTCGTCAGAGGCAAGACTGGCTAGCTCCCAACGACCCCGGCACCGTTAGAAGTGTCGCTGCCGGTGGTATTCCCCGCCAAGGATCAGTACGCTTCAGTTTCAGTGAAAGGATGGTGGACTGATCATGAAACTGGCATTCATCGGGTTGGGGCGCATGGGGCGCGAGCTGGCTGCCCACATCATTGCGGACGGGTCGTACGAGGTGACCGTATGGAATCGCACGCCGTCCAAAGCCGGGTCTTGCGTGCAGCAGGGCGCGCACCTGGCGCCGACGGCGGCTGACGCCGTCCGCGATTCGCCCATCGTCGTGACGTGCCTGTTCGGGCCGCAATCGGTGCAAGAGGTTGTGCTGGACACCGACCTGCCATGGCTGCCAGATGCTCTTTGGATCGACATCTCGACCGTCGGCCCGGCAGTTGCCCGTCAATGCGCCAAGTGGGCATCGACGAAGGGCATCGCCTATGCCCATGCGCCCGTCCTGGGGTCACTGGGGCCGGCCAAAGCGGGTGAACTTGGCGTGCTGATCGGCGGATCCAACGCGGACGCGCGGGCGACAGCCCGTCAGGTATCGTCCCTGTGGGCAGACCCCGCCCGCATCGTCGAATACGACGAGGCCGGCAAAGCCGCAGTCGGCAAACTGCTTGTCAACTACGGTTTGGCCGTGGGCATGCAGGGCCTGGTCGAAGCGTGCCACATCGGCGAGGCCGGTGGCTTGACGCCGCAGGAAGCCGTCGCCCTGGCCCAACTACCCAAGACGCCGCTGTCCGTCATCGCGTCCATGAAGGGCAGCGTGCTGCTGACCGACGACTACACCGATACCCAATTCAGCGCCAACCTGCTGGCCAAGGATGTCGACCTGATGTTTTCCACAGCCGACGGCGACGACCTGCCGGCCTTGCGGGCGGCCCAAGCGTCACTGCAACGCGCCTGCCAAGCGGGCCACGGCGAGGACGACTTTTCCGTCATGGCGGCAGGCTAGCTGCCGTTGCCGAGCAGTTGCTTGGCCCGGAACGTTTGCCACGCCCACGACGTCCACGGCGCTCTGGTTGTGGCGGCGTTTTGCTGCAGGGACGCCAAGGCGTAGGCCGCATCCCCGCGGACGGCCGGGTCGTTCGACTCGTTCGCCAGATTCGTCAGAGCAGGTACTGCTGCGTCGCCGATCGTATTAGCCAGGTAATCGACGTCCACGGTTGACGATGTGCCGTTCAACACCCGGTTCACGTCGTATTGAGCAATCAACCCATCAGTGTTGGCCCAGAATAGCGCCAGGAACGCGAACAGCGTCACCAGCACCACCGGCGCGCTGGCCTTGAATTGTTTGATATGCCTGGCCAGTAACAGCGCGAACACAATGAACATCACTGCCATGAACCACAGCGTGTAAAGCCTCAGCCGCGTCAGGCCGAATTGGTCGATATAAAGCAACATCTTCGAGATATCGGTGACGATCAGCAGCAGCGTCAAACCACTGATCACGCCACCAAGAATGCGCAGGCTCTTTGCATACCCCAGCTGGCTGCGGACGGTGAACCAGTAGGCGAAACCGATCACAACCAAGTTAATGGTGGCGACGGCCGCCAATTCGAAGAAACCGCGACGGGCATATTCCGCGTAGGTGAATTGCTCAGGCAATTTGTGCCACATCGCCGACAACAAATAGCTGCCCATGGCGGCAAAGAACACCATGTACATCAGGCACAGTATCGCCATCGGCGCGGCGACGGCCGACACGGGGATCTTCCTTACGGCCACGCCCGCCTTCGCGACACGTTCGATGCTTATGACGTCCACCCGCCGCTTGTGGGCGTTGCCGTACAACAGCGCGAATAGATAGAACGCGATCGGGGCACCGAAGATGAATTGCCACGCGAAATGCCACACATTGATGCTCGCCAATGACTGCACGAAATGGCTCATCCACGAATTGAAATTCAGGTCCGCCTGCATCAGCAACACGAGAACAGCGACGATCACCGGCAATGCGACGATCACCCCGATTATCGCGAACACCAAACGACTGCTATTTCGTCGTTCTTTAATCATCTGTCGCGCTGCCGAAAACCACGACCCGGCGTTCAGGGACGGCACCACAAAAGCCTGATTTATGACGTCGGCACCGGTCAAGCCATCAAGCCTCGGCGAGATTGCCGTCCCGGCCGCCGTCGCGTGCCATGTGATGTAGCCGGCGACCAAAGCCATGCCCGCGACGAAGTGCACAGGCGTCGTGTTGTAAAGCGCAAACGGCAGGGCCACCAGCAATATCAGGATTACCCCGATGACCGCCGGCCTCGTCAGCGCAACGTGCCGCACCTTGAAATAGACAAGAGAACAACCAACCGCCAAGACGAAATACAGCGTCACCGAAATACCGGGGAAGAATATGTTCGCCCGGCCAATTCTTGGCCAAATCCAATTCCACGCCAGAAAACCGAGTACAAGCGTCACCAATGTAAACGCCGCGTCCGCCTTGTCAACCACATACGGGCTGACCGACCGCGCTGCGACGGTGGGGTATGCCGGGGGCACTGGGGCTCTCTCACTCATCGGTATCTCCATCAGGTTGATATTGCAGCAGATCGCCGGGTTGACAATCAAGCTCGCGGCACAGCGCCTCGAGCGTCGAAAACCGAATCGCTTTGGCTTTGTCGTTTTTCAGAATTGAAAGGTTGGCCGGCGTGATACCGATTCTCGACGCCAACTCCCCCGCACCGACTTTGCGAACTGCCATCATCACATCCAGGCTGACATTGATAGACATCTTCATCACCTCAGATCGTGTAATCCGCGTCTTCTTTGAGCAAGCGCGCGGCGTCAATTACGTTCTTTATGACGCGCATCAACAGGCTCATGAAACCGGCAATCAAAACCAGCAATACGAAAAGAAATAGGAAAGCCATGACGGCCCGCGTCATCACCGCGCCCACCGCGCAAGCCAGCATGATGCCCAACCCGCAATACGAGATCAACCGCAAACGCCGCACATTGGCGACGGTGAACACCGCCCCGCGTCGGATATCGATCAGCGTCAACAGCAAGATCACCAAAGCTGCGATACCGAACACCAAACAGGCATACAACGGGCCCGCGAGGCGTGCCACAAAGGCGCTGTCGAAGGCCGTATCAGGTATCTTGACTGATTGAAGAATGGGGACGAGGAACGGGACGCAAAGCACAGCCAGCACAAGGCCCGCCCAGGTGACGACGATCGAAAGCGTCGCGGATTTCGTCGCGTCCCAGAAACGAGGTTCAGACATACCTATGACGCTAATGCCGAAATATATCGTTAGTCAATATGCTCATACTGTTATTCAGTAACTTCTTAGCTTTGTGCGGTAAATGGCACCCGCCTGGCGATCCGCTCCCCCAGCTCGTGCGTTGCGTGCCCGACGAATAGACTTCACCTATGCGCGTGGACGTCTGGCTGTGGGCCGCCCGGTTCTTCAAGAGCCGGTCGTTGGCGACCGCCGCCTGCCGGGCCGGGCACGTCCGCGTCAACGACGTCGTCGTCAAGGCGTCCTCGCAGGTGAACATCGGCGATAAGGTGACGTGGCGGGACGCCCTGCGTCCCCGCGAAGTGCAGGTGGTCGCGTTGCTGGCCAAACGGGTCGGTGCACCCGAGGCCGTCACCGCCTACACCGACTTCTCCCCCGCCATACCGACCGCTGCGGAACGCGGCGCGCTGCCACAACGCGACCGGGGTGCCGGACGCCCGGAAAAGCGTGACCGCCGCGACCTCGACGAACTGCGCGGCTACCACAAATGAGCCGAAAACCCGCTAACATGACGTGCCATGCGTAGTGACGTGATTACAAGTATTGACGCGCTGTCGGCCGACGCGGTTCTGCTGGACGTGCGGTGGACTCTTGGTGAAAAGCCGGGCACCGGCAAGGCGGCCTTCTTGGAAGGCCACATCCCTGGGGCGCGTTTTCTCGATTTCGAAGCCGTCCTGACAGGCCCCACCGTCGACCCCACCCTTGGACGTCACCCCCTGCCCGACGCTGCCCGTCTTGCCACTGGCTTGGGCGCACTTGGCGTGGACGGCACCGCGCCCGTCATCGTCTACGATGTGCCCGGTTCGTTCGCCGCCAACCGGGCATGGTGGGTGCTCAAATGGGCGGGTCTCGACGCTCGCGTGTTGGACGGCGGCATCACCGCCTGGGTGGCGTCAGAACGTCCGCTGGAGGTGGGCGAACCCGCTGCAGTAACCCCGACATCATTGACATTGACAATCGGACACCTGCCCACTATTTCCGCCAACGAGGCCGGTGCTTGGGGCGGCACGTTGATCGACGCGCGGGCCCCCGAGCGTTAC
>Ga0123357_10005932_pt1 | contig 14750 bp, 6 predicted proteins | sample TergutEmb28metaG_FD_89873 | JGI IMG/M metagenome (GOLD analysis project Ga0123357, IMG submission 89873) | Embiratermes neotenicus P4 segment gut microbial communities from Petit-Saut dam, French Guiana - Emb289 P4 | ecosystem: Host-associated > Arthropoda: Insects > Digestive system > Gut ...
GATGTATTCTTAACTCGACAACATTTCGGGTACATACCCCCATCATCAGGAGCTTTAGATGTTGAGTTGCAGCATATGGCTTTCTGCACCGAGGTTTTGGATGGGTGGTGGTCTTGAGAGCCGCTGCGTAAGTCGTGTTTACGGTGCGGATGGTGCCGTGCGTCGCATGGCACCATCTGCACCGTAAACACGACTTACGCAGCGGCTCTCAAGACCACTACCCATCCAAAACCTCGGTGCAGAAAGCCATATGCTGCAACTCAACATCTAAAGCTCCTGATGATGGGGGTATGTACCCGAAATGTTGTCGAGTTAAGAATACATCAATAAAATTACCTAACTGCATCAAGTTGGCATTTCACTTTATTTCATGAGGAAGATGCACGGTCAAACAACCCTCAGCTTTCTTTGTATCCGCCAAACAGTGCACAGTTTCACACTGCCTTTCTCGTTACTACACCGACATCCATTCCTCCTTCCGTTGCTGATTCCAAAAATCCCACACTGTTTAGCATGAAATCGAACACAGAATCGCCGACATCTCATCACAAAGGTCCGGGTTCGGTACTAGGCCCACTTATACTAGATGTGTGGTGGAAAACGTGGTATTGGGACAGAATTTTCTTCGCTTGCATCATTTCACCAAAACCCCATGCCCATTTTTCTTTCGTTTACCCCAGACTCTAAATAATATAAGCAAAGGCATGTCAGTCCCATTACAGGTCCGGGGTACCCAGAGGATTCCAGGAAGTTAAGGTTCCCACATTACGTGACAATGATCCAGGTTGGTGGTAAGCTTGTCAGCCTTACCGGCCGCTTTTTACCCCCGGAAATGCTCCTGGTACTCATTTCTGTTAGAGGCTGAGTCAACCCCAGGGCCATAGTGCGATAGGAAGGATTAAGTCAATGACACCATCTGGAATCGAACCAGCAACCTTCCGATTTGTAGCACAGCACACTGTGCTACCGCGGTCCTCAAATAATATCAGTATCTGACAGAATCGTTAAATACAGTAGTTCTCTCTCTTTCTTTCAAAATCTTGGATAACCTTTGTATTAAGAAATTCTGATAATTAAGGTTTTTGCAAAATATATATATATATATTATATATATACATACATATATATACGTGTATTTTATCCAGGTAAATATGGTTCTAGTTTCAGAAGTTTTACTTTCACTTCTCTACTTCTCTAGTAGCCTGTAACACGATACCCGGAATATCGTATTAAGGTAACGAGTCATTTACATGCATGTACAGGATGTAAGAACCAATACGAAATTATTTTTATTTTACTTTTTGGAGGGTAGAAATTTTCGGACTAAATCCATAGGAGGGAAGAAGTGACTGCCATGAATGTTGGGTTGACTAATACAAAATAATTCCAACAGTTAATCGACATCTAATGAGCATTAATATAGTAAATTTTTGAGGCTACACACAAATATTAAGCAGGAAAGCTTGTGGGTGTTGCGGTTGTGCTTTGCTTGCATAAAAGTTTAATTTCTTTCCCCACTAGAACAAAACCGCGCTAACGAACATGGTGTTTCGAATGGCAAATGGAAAGCGAGTTCTGGTGGTTTAATTCAGTAATAGCTGCTGCTGCCATCTCGTGTTTCGCCTCGCATTATACAAGCCGAATACAAAAGCAGCTCAATTTCCAAATATTACGTGACTACCAAGGCTCCATGTACACTACTAGGCTAATTATCATGGGATCGATACAACAAGCTTCAGTTCTGAAACGGCTTTGGTAAAAGCAGGACAAGTTATGGCACATGCTAAGCCCTACAACTGATCTTGTGAGAAAATATTTATCTCCATTTCATACTGAAATGCGACATTTATTACCTTCCCTATATACAAACATAAAAGATGAACGATTGGTTTATGTAATCTATGAAACATCTCTTCAATTGGTAAATAGTTAGCAACCTTTTCGCAGGAGCATTTGATTCACATCTTCAGTGTACACCTAGGAGTTAAAAACCTTAAAACCCCCTAAACATGGAAGCAGCAAGTTCCTCCGAAACAGGCGGTAGCTGGACACAGATATACATAGCGACATATTCTAGACGGCTTTCAGCTCTATTAACGCCGTTGCGGAAACCTCAAAAGTACACAATTTTCACAGAGAGAAACTTTGTCGTTAAGGAAAGAGAAACAGCGCCATCTTGAAGTTAGTGTTATCGTATAATGAGAGGGAATACTTAAAAATATTTTGTGAGCTTTCTCTCAACAAAAGTCGTTAAATATACTTTTCTGATAATATATTTTATGGCTCAATAAATTTACTGAAGAAATTACTCTTATTATGCACGTAAGTTAGCTCGCCATTTTGCTGGAATATCTCTAAATAATATCCGGTGCACAAATATAGAAAGAAAAACTTTGAAGTCAGTTCATTATCTAATTATTCTTTTCAGACTTAGGGAAGATTTAGCTTCGATAAAGAAAGTATTCTTGTCACATAAAAAAGCGATTTTCCTGGGTTATTAATCTTGTAATGACACCTAATAAATTGCTAATTATCAGCCATCATTAACGCTTTACGTATGTTCCTGCAGCATGATTTCAATAATTCAGTTTCTCACTACACTAAATTGTGTCAAATTACCTATCTTCAAAATCTTCATATTTTCCCTATTTTTTTTTAAATTCCACTACATATTATTTTTATTGACGCGTGTACGAATTAATTTTACGTGCCTGTGTTACGTAGCATTTTATTATACTGAATCATAGTGTTCATCGAAGCAGATAAGAGGCAGAGTTGTCTAACTTATTGCAAAAGAATTTCGATAGAGAGTTTACAATAATGAGATAAAATATATGTATTGCACTGTTGTATGTCAATACATATAGACATGCAACGATACAAGAGGAAGGAGTAACGGTTGTGTATGTGTCCTAAAGGAATTATTTCCTCATCTCTGTTATTTTGTCTGTAATTATGGGGGTCTGCGCAACGACAGGATTCCAAAGTGATAGCAATCTTACTAAAAATCCCAAAATTTAGGAGAATAGCTACCCACAAATCAAATTAATTGCCCTATTAACTAATTTTCACCCTTACATAACCTAAGAGTTCACTGTCTCCCATTTAGTTACATAATGTACAAACAAAACATATCTTGTTGGTGAAGGGCAGTGATGAATTACTGCAGAGTGTGAGGTGATACCGATATGACATTAGTCACGTAGACTGAGCTAAAGACAGATTTATGGGCAGTCTGCAGGTATATACTTCCGCACTTAATTCAAGGCTATTATTTGATTGAAGAATCTAACGTTCAGTCAATGACGCAAATAAGTGTGTTTATCCACACTATCAAATGTTGTTTGGATTGTTTCACAGAACTAATTATTCTCTATTATTTTTTTTTTTTTTTGTCAGGCCATTTGATATTGCAAGGACGTCAATTCATAGCAGACTCTTCCTTTCGGTGCCTGTTGTTATTTTCGGAAATATTCTAATGACTTGTAAGAAAAAATTAACTAGAATTTGTTTCAGCATTCTTGTTCATCTTTGCAGTTCCCATATCGTTTTGATAAGGTTCTTTAAAAACCTCTGTCTAAATAATGTCAAAATTAATGTCCGGTTGAACGTTTCATTTATACCAATTAATAAAGTGCTGAATACTAAATATATACAGAGGAAAACGTTGGGGTTTTAGAAAGAACAGTCCTTCTACACTCATCGTATGAAAATGAAGATTGGCTATCAAACTTCAAGTCACTTTATTTTAAGGCAAAACAAATACTAGTTAATTTGTCGAAACGTTACCTTACATAACAGGGCGTGTGTAAAACACCTAAAACCCCAACTTCGAAAGTAGTATTTTTGTTTGTATACAAATACAATGTATGTGAATTTAAATTTACTTTCAGAACTTAGTAGTCTTCACTTTCTGACATGCCCTATCAGACACGATACACGAATCGACTTTACTTCCCAGGAAATTCATCTTTGGAGGAAGAAATTTTGATAAGGTAAGATTGTTCCCGTACACGTAATGAAGCAATATTGAAGTGTGGAGTTATAAATCCATTCAAAACTGACTTGAACACTAATTGCAGGGAAGTGGTAGGTTGCAAGACCCACTTGCTGTACCTTCGCGTTAGGGCGTTGTATTGGGATTACAGATCCAGTCGAAACAATTAAAAAAGAATAAAAACCGTTAATCCTGTGGGAAGTCGAAACAATACCTCGGTTTGTAACCAACAGCCTAGTAATAATCCCGTACGAGGTTCCAGTCTACAAATTTTGTATCACACATTGCGTAGCACTAACGGCGGTCAGGACAGGACTCATTTCGTTGTACTGACACATATGTAGGATACGGAAACAAAAAAAAAATGTACAAAAATTCAATATGGAAACGTGTACCTGAGATACCACAAAAGAGGTATGACGTTAAGCTTAATACGAACGTATAGAAGTATGATACACAATAGAAGATAAATGGAGCAGCTTAGGATAATACTCAAAGCCGGTTGTTGGCATTCTTAAAGTTTGAATTCTCCTTCTGCTAACATGGTGGTCGTTATTTGTAATTATCAATTAGAAATACCCAAATATCTCGCGGTGTGTCACTTGTGATTCACTTCAGCCACTGAAGCAGCGACATTATTTGAATAATTCAGCATTAAGTTAATATGGAAGTGAAAGCAGTCCACTCAGTTTACTGACCTGAGCAGTGTATATGAACCCGTGTCACTACTGCATAATTCAGTAATAAATGGAACCACAGAACACACATATATATATATATTATTTGTTTATTTATTTATATCCTCTTATAACCAATTTCAAACTGATCAGTTGTTTGGTTCACAGTACGCATGGGCGGTGCGAGTAATGAAATCCATATGGTATTCGCTTCTATTATTGACGCTGTACTGTTGTTTGTAGTTGCGCTGAGCGGTATTGGCTGTGTCCGGCTTTATTTTTGCAGTAACAATGTGCATAGCTTCAATTGCTTGTGTTTAACAAACATTCGGTCGGTCACATTCAACAGTTCAAGCCTGTGAATGTGACAGGTGATTTTTATTTTGCGTTTTCCTCGGTCCGCTAGCGACCAAAAGCTATAAGTGAACTCTAATGTGGTAAACATGTACTACCAGAGTCATTTAGGTATTAGACAACGAATAATGAAACGTACACGTTCGGCATTCTGTTGACAGACGGCGTGAATTGCCACCAAAGGCTTTGTAACCAAATAGAACGCCATAACACAAGAAACTAGGAATGCTTGTGTCTTTAAAGTAAAATTAATTTTGCTCCCTGTAATTCATGAAGGTGAAGAAATATTCTATATCCCATAATAGTATTAAAAGTAATACTTTTAATTAGAACAGGGTACCATATAATTGTACGGGTAATATTGTTAGTTTAAACGGTTACTAAGTCGACACCAGTCTGAAAAATATTACTTTAAATAGTTTTCCGCAATTTTTTTCAGTGTACTGGGGACCTAAATAGTAACGTAACTTAACATTCCACAAAGCTGCCGCACAATTATACTACAATACCACACACAAGAACATTTAGGACAAAATTGAGGGACAATTCCTGAACTTACTCCAATTTTTATTTTTCCCGATAATGCTAAAAATTGTTGAATCCATGAAAGTAAAACTTGAATTATTTTTATAAGTCATGACTAAGCAAGAAGCTCTTGTGACCAAAGATTATGTTGCGAACCGGAGTTAAAAATTTCCACTTTAATCTATGAAAGCCTAGCGGTAAATTTACATACCACTATGTTTAACATTCAAAAATTCTACATGTGGTGTTCACTTTGTATATATTTCCTTTGTAGGAATATCATAATAAACAACAAATATGTCTTATATAACTGTAGCAGATTGTCTTTTATAACCGAGGTGGAGAGTGTTTACTGCGCGGTACGAACTGATGCATTATGTAAAACATGTATGTTTGGTATTTAAAGGGTTAAATAGCTTAAATTCCCAGACATTTCTACTACCTACGGATTTTCTGCCAGAAGCAATATTGTCCCTGACAGTACTGAGGCACACATATTCAAATTAATATCACGATGTTGTGTACATTATTTTATCTTCATAAGAAAGAATACACAGCCTCATCAAGGGAATAACATTGGCTTGGGTCAAAAGAAATATGCCCTAACTTAATAGAACACATCCTGTTGTGTCATGGCTCAATCGCTAAGAATAATAAAATTCCAACAGAACACAAATTACATTCTCAATCATAGGCATAAGCTATAATTTTCGGATTAATGACTGAGAATGTAAGTTGTGATCGACCGAAACATTATTATTTTTCTCGAAATTATGTCCTGCGAAACAATAATTCCTGCTTGTATCCACGTTAAATAATTAGTTTTAATAATACAAACCACTGTAAATTTTTATTCTATATAAAACAGAGTTCAAAATTTGGAAGTACAGGTAAAAAATGCATGAATATGGACACTTTGTAGGGCACAAAATCGTTTTGGTACGTAAAGTGGGTATGTACAGCAAGCACGGTACGTACAGTAATTTAGTACTGTAAACAGAATATTGTAGAACGCACATGTCACCTTGTGCATGTTTGGTCAGACTGGATGAATCACAGAAGAAGAAGGAAGAAAGCGAGAATAAAAGAGAATATATCAAAAAGGTGACTTGCTGAGCCCGGAGATTTGAGATCGTCATGACAGACAATGTCAGCAAAGATTTCTTGCTGTTTTGTGAGATATGACGCAGTGCAGTCTGATCGACATATCCTGATCCTTCAGAGCATCCTACTGTTTCTGTTATCATGGTATACAGTAGGTCATTTTCTAAAATGGGTGTTGTCCAGGACATGACAAACGGCGCTGCAATTGACGTACAAGACAGTTGCCTGTTCATTCATTCAAGGCTGTCTAACGACATAAAGCTCTATTATGAATTACAACATTGTAATAAGAACACAGGATATTCATACAAAGAAGAATTTTATGATTTGGACAGGTAATTTTATGTAATCTACGCTTAAAATTTTGAGGAACTGTAATCGGTATGACTGCTTGAGGAGCAGGCAGCAGCAATTTCGAACTTGGAAAGTTTTCTTAAAGACAAAAGAGGTGAGAAATTTATGGGAAGGGCGGTAGAGGAAAACACCACATGTATGTACGACTTTATTCCTGATTTATTGTGTATAACTTTATGTTATGTAATATATATTACAAAATTAAGTTTTTGGTTTCGAGATCTCAAACCCATGTAGAAGTGATTTTTCCTTTTTATTTTCGTAGTCAGCCTGATGGAAGCTACATATTTTAGCCGAAACATGTAGTTTATTTCTTTGCGAAATAAATAGTTGTGTCTAGACTGGATATTCTGTACTTTAATTGTGCCATACATATTGTAAGTCTAAGGCAAATTTAACGGCCCTGATAATTCCCAGGTCCTACCAGCTCGTGTACCGTACAAAAGAAGTACTGAGGCAACATATAAGTGTCGAGAGTGAAGAAAGTTTATTGACGGGAAACGTGAAGCTTTGCATATGCGTAAGAGTAAATAGCAAATAATAAAAAAAAACAATGCAGGCCGTACTGTGGTGTTTGTACTGAAATGTCTGCGTTATGGCGAAATTTTGATGAGGGTGAGGGGGATACATTTGGGTGGAATTTGAAGTTAACAATATGAGGACTGCTTTTTATAACACACATATATAAAGCTCAGCTCCTATCTCATAATAAACATTAACAGTGTATTTTTCCGTATATCATAGAAAACACACACACACACACACACACACCCTATAGAAAAAAGCATTGTTTTTTATTATCAACGTAGAGAGCACATACAACAAATCTGCTCTCAAATGTCTCGTGTTCTGTCACAACCAGAAGGCAAATAAAAGTTTAGAACACTATGGCGAAAGTTGAATATTTTAGTTATTTTCATTTCAGACACATGTAAAGGATATTTGAGCGGCTAAATATAGTCGCTTAAAATATCCAGAAATAGAATCGTTCTGTGTAGTTCATAACGGCGAAACTTGGACACCTTCCCTGAAACAGACTCTTCTTAACTCAACAGTATATTATCTTATATGACACTACATATAAAAAATTTGTTTAAAGTAGGTGTAGAAACTGTTTCGTTACTCCAGCAGAACAGCATAGAATGAGCATGTCTGAGTAAAAGGTTCTCAGGAAAAATACTTGAAATTAAGAGAAGGAAAGGGAAAAGAGTGGAAGAAGCAGAATTGTAAAAAGTTCATAGACACAGTTCATAGACAATTATCAATTCTGTGATCGAATCAAGTAGGATAAAATTTGTAAGCTATGCAAATGCTGTCGTAAAGTACCAGCCGAAAAGCCCGAAGGAAAGGGACCACTTGGAAGAGATGATGATGTAAAATGAAACTGAAGAAAGCAGGTTCAGGGTGAAGATCAAATTCATCTGACCGAAAATAGGGTAACTTGCATCAGCCTTACCTAAGACCATACGAAGGAAATCGTCAACATGGCAAGATGTTAGTGGAGAGATGGTCTGATAAGTGGGTGGATGGATAGAATTAGTGATACATGGATAAAGGCTGGTTGATTTATTTACTGTTTTGTACCTAGCAATGATGTTACTTCTTATCGGTTACGTTATGACATCGGTCAGTGAATAAGTTCACATGGAATACAATTTCGTATTTATAAATAAATAAATAAATAATATAATTACAGAGCCTTCGCTAATCTTAATACGTTCCACATCAATGTATTACGGGATATTTAAACGTACGTAATAAAACCAACAAAAATGCACATATACACGATTTGTTGTATCACATATTATTAAGTACGGGGGTAAGTCACACGAAAACGTTTAAATATTTTAAGGTTTTCATGTGACTCCCTCGTACCAGTACATCGGCGAGGGAAAGACATACCTTAAATATTTTAAAGTTTTACAAACGTATTTCAATTGCTTTCGCGATCATCGCCAGGTTAGCTTTACAATAGTGTTAAGAACGCAACACACTGCAAAATTTTATAAGTGGAACCGCTCAACTTTACAGTAGATGTCTCAAACTTGGCAGTGTTTTTTAACAAGTTGGTGTTGAAAATTACATGTGTAACATAGTTGCGTGGATAATGTACATTAATTGTACACATACGCATTTGTTGGTTTTATAACCCTACTATATAAGCATTCGCTGATTTTATATATATGTAACCTAGGTCAGCTGTATTCATCAATGAGGGGTGTTCATCTGTTTCCGACGCTCAAGCCAGATCTTGGCGGCTACAAACTTAAAGTTGCCTGCAATTTGTAAATAGTTAAGACACAGTGAATGATAACACAGAACACAAACTTTTATCAACATGGAAGAGGGAAGTTCGTCCTATGAAATGATAAATGTCACAGTTGTGGCAAAGACTGTGTGGAAGAGAAGCGGTGTAGCAGTACAATTAAATCTGACCTGCAATTATCAGAGATGAATTTAACTGGCCAAAATATAAATATTGTAATTTTATTCGCTGAGTGGCTCTCGTAGGGTCAAGTGGGCTCAGGTTGGTTGTGTGAAGGTTTAGAGAATAAGAATACGAATTGTAAGGCAATGGCCTTTTGAATGGCCCCGTCGCAGATAGTGGCTGATGCGTCTGAGGGAAACTACAAAATGCTCCTTCACGAAGACAAGTCTTGGGATCAATATTCGAACCCAGGACATCCTGAGTAAACACTACTCTTAGCCTCTCAACCTAAATATTCCGTACAGATGAGCAGAATGGCTGAGGCACTTTTCGTCAGAGCGGTCAACGCGGCAACTGGAAGGTCCGTCAGGAAAGAAAAGAGGGTTTCAATTCAGAAACTGTACTTTTCGTTCCGCAACCAAAAATCTGCTGTAGGCTGGCAAGCAGTAATCAGACAGCCAGCATAACTGTGACTTCTGGTGTGATCCGCATCGAAATGCTAATTCGATACAACGCGGCTGACAGGTTATCCCTTCCAAAATAAATATTTTTGGCAGTAAATCCGAACACATCCTCAATGTGGCTGGCTGTAACTGATTCTTCCTCGAGACCAGTGATCTGTATTTTTACCACATAGCACCTGAAATATGGTTTCGCAGTTTCTTATATTTTCCATTCCGTGCATTGTGACGTAATGTCTGCAGTTTTAACCGACAGACACAATTATCTATAAGTTCACAAATACATTTTTAAAAATATCGAACTTCTACATGTTTCGGCCTTCACTGGTTCATCAATGGGGAGTATATTAGTTGTTATTGTATAAAAAATTTATTGTGCAAAACAATTAATGTAATCAGTGATAATAGACCAGTAAAGTTCGAAACATGTAGGAGTTTAATGTGTTTAAAAATATTACTGGGAACGTGATAGCAATTGTGATCATTTTTTGGTTCAAACTGTGGATGGTTTCGCTGCGTTGAGAAAAAAGTTTGTTCAAATAGCAGACCGGAGGGTAATGTTACGTGGATTTTTTATTGACCCTTAAAAGAGAAGACACCAGGAGAGTCACACATGAAATTTCGGGAAAGAATGGCAGTCCCAACTGGCCAAACGCAATGGGTGATGAAAGTAGACAGTGGAACAAGAAACGAGAGAAACCCAGTAACTGTCCTTGGATGATGAACTAAACACGGACTGAGAGACGATCAATAAAGGACTAACATAAAAATCGAAACAAATTAAAATATTCTTCCAGGACCCTTAAGCACTTAACAGTGAAGTCATTACGCTTCTTTGAACGTTCTGGCAGCACAAAGACAGACACAGAGCATCACACCACAGAAGTCTTGAATCAAAGAATACTAAACTTTTTTCAGAAATTTCCCAAAAGGGAAGGGAATTGAAACATTTCTAATTCCGTGCAGCAGAGGTTTTGAAAACTCAAGGGTTGTCTAACTGGTAAAGAAATTTCGCGGTTCTTGCTGTCCGAAGTGTTCATTACTGAAATGTCAAGGGCTCCATACGCTTCTCTAGCCTTAGTCACGTCAGACTGGTCTTACCATTTTCAGCGACTGACATTAAGACAAGGCACTACACTAGGCGTTGTTAATTATTACCACTTCTGTCTCTATAAGCCTAAGTATAGAGAATTAATTTTTTATTAAAGGAACGTATAATGGAGTGTCAATCGTATAAAAAACATTTTACTGCCTGAATCACTCGATGATTGTGTCATGGGTAGTCTCTTGTTCGGAAACAGCGTGTACTAAGTAATGCTCATCGCGGTTTTCTGTAGTTCATCCAGTGAAATCACAGGGTATAATCTCACTGCCTCCTCTCATATCCTTATTGCTGTCTCCTCAGGACGAAGGCTGAGGCCTTGACAATGAGGAAGGCAGTGCGTTATACTTGGTGGGGGAATCTTGCCGAGAACACGTACAGACTCTGCAAGAAAAGTAAGTAATATTTATGCACAGCTTTAAACGGATAGAACACAACGAAAAATGATAGAATTAACTCACCCTCACAAGACTCGACTGCAGTTCAGCCAATGTGTTTTTAACTGGAATGTATGGGTTACTCTTCATAAATATCTAAGCGACTTCCCCTGCGCAACCACTACCAAGCTTAGCCCATACTCCTGGGTGGCTCACAACACCTGGCCATGACTTACAAACTCAACAGGTCAATGTAACCTTCACATATTACGCTCATTACTCAATATTACCTCACTTCGAACTTCGATCCTAACTGACAACTCCCAGAGATCTCTGCATTGTGTCCAAGAAGCAATCGGCGTAGCACGTCAAAATAAGCACGATCGCACCCGTGCACTATCCATTCATGTTCAGTTCCACATATAAAGAGATGCACTTTAAAAAGCACCACTAAATAAATACCCATATATATATATATATATATATATATATCAACGACGTTTCTGCTCGTACATAAAATGTATGCCTACTTAAATTAAGCATGTGATTCAGTATGTAAAGCTACTAAATAATGAGCGATCCATTATGGAAATACGCAGTCTTCGCAGAGCCGAACTCAATCCCGACTCCGCGAAATTGTCAGCAGACACGACATATTCCAAAGACACAGAAATTGTGTTGCAACTACCTACATATCAGCAAGCTTTCAGTGGTCTGACAACCAAAGACATGTGACTGGCATTTATTTGACAGTCCACCGATATTGGATCCTGGCTTCTTCACATTCTTTTGAGTGCTAGAATTTTTTAGAAATTCTGTGTTTTTTGCTGTTTTCCACTCTTAAAGCCAACGTATTTAAATGTACCGATGTTTCTTCTTGTATCATTCAATATTTATTACAACCAACTCGTTTGATTGTCATTCGCTTCTAGTCTATCGAATATCATAAATATGGCATTGTTCTGCACCAAGACACAGACTTCTTTCCTGTGATACGCTTCAAATCCCTGGATGACATACCTCGAACACGAGTCTCCTTCTCTTGTCCGATTAGCACAGCGATATCTCAAAAGAGGGTTTCCAGAATTTGCATCACTTTACTGACTTCTGCGTTGGTATAAATTCAGTACTCAGGAAAACACGGAGTTAAGTCAAGATAACCTTTCAAAACAACAACTCGACTTTATTAGTGACCTGACTAAATGCAAGAATCACGATTACGTCACGGTTACTAGACATAAATTTTATGCCTCATGGAAACAGTCATTTTCGACCTGCTGAGAGCGATATTCGAAAATGTAATTTCTGCCTTCTATAGCTATACAGTTTGGGGACCGCGGTGGCACAGTGGTTAAGGAGGTCGCTGGTTCGATCCCTCAGTCTGCTGTTAGCAGTGGTAGAGTGAGGTCGATTTGTAGTGAATGTGCCGTTCGCGAGGAGTGTTGTTTTGTGTTTTGTGTATACGTTTGTTTACATACCTCGTTGAGTACAAGTGAGTGAGTTACATACTTTTCGACAGCATCGCATGGAAATGGAAAAACGACAGAATACGATCGTCTGTATTTTTGAAGTCCGAGGATAAGCGCCTTCAATATACATGAATGGATATACGCACAACTGCGTCTGCAAGAAGACGATATCCGAATGATTCAGAGAGATGGTCCTCGTAGGTAAGTACATATAAAATTCGCCTCGGCAGAGAGAATGCAGTCGATACTTCAGAAAATACAGGGACAACAGGAATACAAACATGACAATGGTGAGATATACATAGTGAAGTTAGAATTAGCTGGCATGGGTGTGAGACGAGTCAGAGTGGCGAACATACCTCCAGAGGTAAAGGAGCCTGACTTCTGTGACGCAATGTCAAAATATGGCAATGTAAAGGACATTCAGGAAGAACAATGGCCTAGTCAATATAGATAAAAGGTAACGAATGGAATCAAAATTGCGGAATTGAATCCCAAAACACACGGGCCTTCTCATATGTTTATAGCAGGTCATAGAGTGCTCACTACCTATGAAAGACAACCACCTACGTGCTATACCTGTAACGAGCAAGGTCATCACTCTGTCGAATATCCCTATCGGAGGTCGTCAACCCCTCCTACACGTCAAATAGGGCAGAATCGTGGGCGCATGCGGTGAAACATGGCACATCAAGACAACAACAAGAAGAGAAAGGACGTGACATAACACACATGTGTGATGAACCTGACATAGAAACTCCAGCAAAGGACACCCCTCCAGGCGGAGTAGTTGGTACGCATAGCCAGTGTCACTTGACACAGTCTTCAACAAAAGAAACTCTGCCAGGCATTATCACGCAAATACAGGATGGGGAGCGTACCCAACCACAGAAATTAGTGGAAAGTGGAAGAGAGGACACTCGGAAGGACAGCGATGGAAGGGCAACTGGGGATAAGGTTGAAGAAATGACTCCTGACATAAGCCAGCGGAGGGACTCCGACCCACCAACATATGGAGACCGTAAAAAACGGGACCATATCCACATCAAACATGCCTCCAAATACCGAATGACGAAGGACCCCCCTGTAACGGACGGAGACCCACCACATCCACCCTATCTAATGAATCCGAAACGTCTGAGGAAACTCAAAACGGACAGGGATATTTCCACTCCTAGGGACAGATCACGAAGTAGAAATAGACACAAAATTCAATAGAAGAAGATTCCCACCCACCACACAGTACATCTCTGCTACTACTCCCTACAGAATGGATTACACATATAAAATTGCAACATTAAATATCAATGGAATATCAGCGCCAACAAGAATTCAAATACCTGAGGAATTTCTATATAAACATGACATAGACCTGGCCTTGTTACAGGAAGTCACAAATTCTAAGATAACTACTATTCGAAGATACACGTCATACATCAATATAGGGACAGAGGGTCGTGGGACTGCTATACTTGCAAAGGATAGCTACTTACTTGCCAACATACAATGCATACCTACGGGACGAGGAATATCAGCACATTTCAATGGAATCATGATATACGAGGGTTAGTGAATAAGTTTCCGGATTAATGACTTAAAACAGAAATGTTTACCTTAGACATTAGGGACCGGTATCGCCTTCAATGTAGCCCCCTTCTGAGGCTTGACAACGATCCCAGCGGCGCTGCCAGTTTTTGAAGTATTCCTGGAAGTCAATTTCTCGTAGCGTGTTCAGGACGGTCTGCGACTCTATTTGAATTTCCTCCAACGTCTGAAATCTTCGCCCCTTAAGCTTCATTTTCAGTTTTGGAAATAAGAAAAAGTCGCTGGGTGCAAGGTCGGGCGAGTAGGGAGGATGTGGCACCACAGTCATGTTGTTATCGGTCAAAAACCGTCGAGTCA
>Ga0123357_10005934_pt1 | contig 14750 bp, 6 predicted proteins | sample TergutEmb28metaG_FD_89873 | JGI IMG/M metagenome (GOLD analysis project Ga0123357, IMG submission 89873) | Embiratermes neotenicus P4 segment gut microbial communities from Petit-Saut dam, French Guiana - Emb289 P4 | ecosystem: Host-associated > Arthropoda: Insects > Digestive system > Gut ...
CCATACACGTAAACCATGTCCGCATACTCTTCATGTGTGAATGTACGCGGCATTTTGACGAACCGTTCCGTAACGCGCCACTCGCAATTAAACCCTACTGTACACTTCACACAATACTGTAGCATCAGCTTGTAGCCAGGCGAATACCCACCCCACCCTCCCCTTATTCCCCAAGTGTCGAGATAGGAAACTGGACTGTGTGTGAGTCAGCTGGCAAAAGTAATGCTTGCAATGCAAAGAGTAAGCCATCAGACGCCAGCTGTTTTGAAAGCGTGTTTCACACGAGGACGTGTACGGGAATTAAAAATGCCCATAACTCCATAACCGTTCAAAATCGGACCCATGTTCGAATGAACATTTTTGCTTAGAATCAGTCATACTATCATATCCCAAAGTAGTGCAGATTCCTCCTGAATCACCCTGTATGTGTGTGTGTGTGTATATATGTATATATATATGTGTGTGTGTGTGTGTGTATAAAAGGTATACAGTACATAGTGTTTACTATTATTGTACATAACTATGTTTCATCACATCTTGTCTGTGGGTGGTCAGAGTCATGGTTTATAGTCCATCTTTGGTCTGAAAAGTGAGAGGGGAAAGTCTGTAAAATACAGTCACAGCATTTACCAATGGGGGCTGATGAAGAACATGAAATATTGATCACAGTGGTTTGTATCATGGCCATAATTTGAACTGTGCATCTCCTGATTGCGTGTCAGCATTAGTGTTTGAGCTGACTTGGTTACTACTACTATTACTACTGCTGCTGCTGCTGCTGCTGCTGCTGCTGCTGCTGCTGCTGCTGCTGCTGCTGCTGCTGCTGCTGCTACTACTACTGCCACTAATACTAATACTACTGCCACTGCTGCTGCTGCAAATGTTACCATAAATATTACTTGTGGGATTTGCAAAATTGTTTAATTTTATTGCAGTAAATTTTAGGTACATACTTGCAGTTTAAATGTACCAGCTAGTGAGATAAATACAGTAAAATGCACTTGCTTTTTTTGCATCTCCAAGTGTGTGTATAACTTGAATACTTCAGACATTATTGTGGTGTTTCATTGCTGTTATTATTATCATCTGTTGTTTCAGGTCATTGATGACTATATGGTCATGAAACTATTTCCTCAGTCACTGATCTTGTGATGATGTCATCCAAGACTTTGACCTGTGAAGAGAACTCAATTGTTGGCCTACTATTGTATCAGCCTGTGATGAAGATGAAATTGATTACATTTCTTTTGTAGTGTTACCAAATATTACCATAGTCTTTTAATGGTTATTGCTCATGATAATAGCTGGACACATTAAAAATGTTCATGTTCCAGTTATGAAGATTGGGCTGTAAGTTTTGTTATATTCTTGGGACAGAGCAAGAAAATAATGCATAGTCCAGTGAAGCTTTGAAGAACAGACAGATTGACAGAAACTGAAACATATGTCCTGGATCTCAAAATGTAGTTGAGCGATGCCAAACATGTGGACTGTCAATTTTAAGAGAGAATAATATGTGCACATAGGTGTTAGGGATTGGCCTTAATAAAAATATCCATTTTTCTGTTATCTGAAGTGGAACACACTTTTCGTCATAGTAAGAAGTAATTACCATTTTTAGTTTGCATCAGTCTTCTTATTGTTCTCCCTGCATTTGAACAGTTCTTTGCTTATCTTCTGATTGGAAAAAAGCCCATTGCATGGAGCACTGATTGCTTTTTACTACCACTACAGAAGGGCCAAAAAGAGTGTTGTTATATGATGAAGTATTTTAGACTAATGTTAAATCTTGTTGTAAATGTTTTGGTATTTTGTTATGATAGGTTTTATATAAACTCACACCTCAAAGCAAGTTTGGAAGATAATTTGATTGGTAAATGGAGGTTGTCCCATATTTGTATATCATGCCATGAAGTCATGGGGGATTGGAGGTAAACTTCTGCAAATTTTTAACCTCAGCACTAGATGGAGTTGTTAGGTTTTTGCTTTGACTGCTTCACCCATGTAGAAAAGAGCCCTTGCATCCGTTGAATATGAAGCTGGACAGACCTCACAGTTGGTCTGAGAATGTTGAAGGGAAAAATCACTGCTCTTGTCAGGAATTGTACTTTCAGCCATATAGTCCATACCTAGTCATTTGTTGTTTTTAATGTGAGAGATATATAATAAATTTATTTTCAATATATCCATTATGTGGAAGTTGCGATCACATTGTCTTCTCAGAAAACAAAAATATGTACGTTGTCACTTTGTTGTAGGGACTGTACTTGAATATTTAGTTTTTATTGCTGTTCAAAGATTACTTTTTTGATAATTCTTTTCAAAAGACTGTTGCAGTGTTCATATGTACAGAATTTTTAATATGGGACATTTTGCAAGATTTTTTTTTCCTCGGCTATTTAAATTCAAGTGGTAACTGTATGTTCCACTTGCTGTAACATTTAAACACTGCATATTTATGCATTATGTATGATTCTTAGAATAAACGGGAATTATTTTCCTCAATGGCATTAACTGATTGGACCTTATAATGGATACAAAGTTTGTTCAACGTGAGGTTGGAATTAAATGTTTTGATCTAATTTCCATGGGTGAGACTGGAAACTACCCACAATATTTTGAATCTATACAGTAGCATTATTTTTTTGCATAATCACCCTTGTTTAATGTGCTTAGTTCGTCGGGTGACATTTCTCTGTGCACAATCAACAGCATAGCTAGCACAACAAAATTTAAAGGACACATTGCCTGGTACACAACTCACCCACACTGATGGATTTTGGTCTTTATAGGTTTCATAGATTAGGCCCAAAAAATATTTTTAGTGATTTTGCTGTGATGATAAATTGCCCATAAGTATGTGTGTGTACTTTTACACCACAGTTTTAACCGCTAAAATCAATTCTTTTTCTGGGGTTAACATGTTGAGTTGTACCTTGACATCATGGTTCAACCCTTTGATGCCGGAATTAAATCCTCCTCAAAATAGTCTTCTAACATCGCTAACTTTCGCACCTGATTCCAAGGCCGTGTCAGCAACCAGAATTTCACTGATGGCTTCCTCCTGACATTTTATTTATTTTTTTCCAGCCATTGCTGGAGACCTACAATCGTCTGCCTTGTTTAGACTACTATATGTGACTCAGCACAGTTTCAGAGACATAATACCAGTAGATATGAACATCTCTACAGTGACAGCAAAACAGATCTAAAGCTGCGATGTGATTGCTGTATAAAAATTCCAGCTAGTTGAGGGTGCCCAAGACATTGTTACAAGATTGATGGCTGTATGTTGCATGCTAACACCCCACAACCCCTACAGATTACCCCAGCAGTACAAGAGGCATGTCTGTGGGCTCTTCTGTAGCTGTAAACATCAAGTTTTGTGGATATCTCCGAGTTTTCAGCATCAGTTTTGTATGAATTGTATGGGTACTGTATGCCACTGATAACCTTTCTGGTCAACAACTGGAGTTTGCTTCATAGGCCAGTGCTGATATTTCAACCCACAGTGAACCCCAGAGCAAGCGACAGTCAAAACAAGCAGTGTCGGAACTGTATTAGTTAGCTGGGAAAAACGCAGTTACTAAGTGTCTGCGTATATATTGGTGTTTGTGGAGGGGTATAGGAGGTGGAGGGGGTACATTCTGGCTCCTAAATGAAAGTCTGACCTTCATGGGTACTGAAGCATAGCGAGCCACAGCAGTTAATCGAATAGGAGTGAACAAATTCCTCCAAACTTCGACACACTGTTTGCGACATATATATAAGTCGTTCAGCTATTTAGCCCTTATCCTGCTAACGTGGAGAATAGGGTGAACTCCTAATAATGCCAGCAGATGGCAGATGGAATTTAACTCAGGCATCTAAATGGCTAAAGAAGTATAATCATTAAACAAAATGCTGTTAAAGCAAGCCAAAATATTCAGTGCCTATTATTAACCCTTATCCTGCTAACGTGGAGAATATGGTGAGCTAATAATGCCAGCAGTTGGCAGGTGGGATTTAATTCAGCATTTAAAGGGTTAAAGGGCTCACTGCATGATATATATATATATATAAGTTGTTTGGCGTTAAAGGGTTAATCATTTTGAGTTTTTTCATGTAGAGTGGGTGTTCAATTCCAGCATGTATGAAAGGTTTTATAGAACACAACAGTTTTAAATGTCATTGTTTTTGGACGTGTGTACAAGGCACAAAAATTAGCTGCCTTAGCAGCATGAAAGTGGTTATGATGATGTGTTCCATACTTCTTAGTCATTATATCAGGAAAACTACTCTGGTTGGTGAATAATCAATATAGTATCAAGTAAGGCTAGCTGGGAAATTCTGATGTACTTAAATTCATTGATCTTGAATTTTATTTTTATGTTATAAAGCTGAAAAAAAATTGTCATATAGAATTTGGTTATGTATTCATGCATTAACAAATCACTAATATTTGTTGCAGTACTTATGTTATTTGTACTTTATTCTGCCATGTGTATATCCATATCTTAATTTAACTTTTATAGTGATAAGGAACAGAATATTCTGTTTGAATGAGACACACTTCTGCTTTTTATTTAGGGGTTTCTGGATTCCAATCTTGAACTCAGATATCTGACTTAGGTGTTGTGTGGTTTTCTGTATTCAGTCCAGTGTAATACCAAGATGATATCTCATGTTATACCATAAACACTTGGGTGCATGTCCTGTCCAGTTTGTCAGTCACTTACCTTCCTGCTATTGACACATTTCTTTTGTCTCAGCTGTCGATGTCATTAAGTATAGCCAAAGTTAAATAAACATAAGAGAACAATAGGTTGTAAGTTAGAAAGGCTATGAGATGATTTTACAGAATTACTGTACATATAGAATTTTTGAGGTGTGCCTCATTTTTGTACATTGTTCTTATGATTGAAACTAGTTTTGAGCATTTTCTTGTTATATCTGAATTCTGTAAGCCCCTCTGTAATTAATTTTTCTGTAGAGTGTCATGTTCAGTTGGTACATGCTGTGGTATGTGCAAAAACAAGATGGTCTTCCTATACAATCAGTCATGTTTTCAGTCCTAATGAGTGTCTTTGTGTATTTACTTAGACAGTTGCTGTAACCTTTGTGAAGCAGGTTCTTAGAATAGTTTTTGTAGTATTTTAAGAATTTTGTACAAGAGATATAAGTGCTTTCATCAGTCATTCATAGTATTTGTGTGTGTGCACTTGTGTGAATTCCAGGTAGACACTGGCATTATAACCATTTCCAGCCATTGGTGCTATTTTGATATTAAATTTGTCTTTTTTTATGGTTCCATTGAGTCTCTTCTTTTAGTGTATCAATTTTCTTCTCAGGCTATTCTAAATTTGTTATTGTAAGTGCATATTCTTGAAGTCTGGCAACAATGGCATCAGTAACTCAGCTGTGGTGTCCCAGGTTGACATCTTCGTGAAAAGTATCTGATGATGTGATACAGAATATGTATGTTCTGTGATTTTATGTGTAAATAGAAACCAGATTCATTTGTTTGTAGGTTTGATATATGCGTCTTGAAATCCATTTTGATACGTCTGTGTTATCCTTTAGCCAACGGATCTAAATACTGTTTCTCTTGCCAGCCAGAATTTTGTCCCATAGCCACATTTAAATTTCCACACAGAGAACACCATAGTGCCCACTGGGCCATTTGCCAGTACTTTTCAGAGAACAGCTTATTTGGCAACCTGAGAAGCAGAAGGGTGTATAGTCCAGTTTTATCATATTTGAGATAATCATTTGCCTTAGAATTTCAAGTTCTTGCAGGTGCAAATGTTAGTAAGTTCAAATACTGTCCCATTGTTGCTGGACCAAGCATTAAACACCAGCCAGTCACATATTGGTTTAAGAAAAGTGATGTATTATCTCAGGTATGATAAAATTGAACTTAACATCATTCTGCTTCTCAGGTGTGGTTATGGTTAGGTAGGCAATAAAGGTTAATGTACTCCGCATGTTTGTTCACATGGTACAGCATGTTAGAAAACAAGTGTGCTGTGTGGTAGCCATTGGATGCAACTGTTATGGTACTTCTGAAGAGTGACTTACTAGTTTGATGACCTCATTGTCATGCAACAAAACTTGACAGTTTGGCTCAAGTCTCTGTGAGTGTAAGCTTGTTTATAGGAAGGTAAAATTATGGTTGAAACCACAGTGTGTAATTTGTGGGTTAAATCATTAATGGTTTGGCTTGCCAGAAAAGTTTTTGACTGCCTTATCTAGTCCATTTTGTAATAGAGATATAGGTAACAATTTTATTGTAAATTTTTATTCTAGGATGTAGAGCCAAGATTGTAATGGCATGAAAAATGGAACATTACTCGTGTTTTAAGAAAGTACTAATTTTCAAAATGTGGTGTGAATTTTGACGGATAACATTTTAGTCACTTGTATAATAGTTATATATAGCACTGGAATTTTTAAAATTTAGATACCATGCTCCTGTGGAAGTAGTACCATCACTGGCTGATGTAATGGCTGCACTGCAGGACAGGATGATTAGAACCAACATACAGTTTATACATATATATATATTCCTTTTGTTGAAGGTTGGCTTTGCGAACGCAAAGTATTTATCATATCCCACCCAAAGAATGTAATGGCTATCTGCAGTGCTGACCTCCCTGTAGTCCATGTTTGGTGTAGAATTGTGTGCTCACTTCCCCAGGCAGCGTGTTCTTTGTACGGCTGTCATGGCTGTGTATTTAAAACTGCAGATTTTGTCTTTTAGCTGGTATAGATGACTAATTAATGTATTCATTTCTATTGCCAATTTATCTGTCACAAATGTTTAGCCAAAATGACTCTCATCTTTTGGTCTTGTTTCTTTTTTTATTTAAAAATTGATGATATGGTTTTTTTATCTCCCTGCCATGCTTCTGTTTGTTGTATAAGTTATGCAGTTGGACATTCCTTTGCATCTAAATTTTTATGTTACATTGTTAGGCTTTCATGTAAGCACATTTGCTGCAGGAAAGACAGTTTGCATTGAAAGTAGCAGTGTCTCGAAGAAGCTGCACATTGGAGGAAGGGTAGAAAGAGGACAGTACCTGTGTACTGTTGTGAGGCTTGAACTCTTGGTCTGTAGCTTGAGGAATGTGGATAACTTTCTGTGGTAGTTAGTGTGCAATGCATAATCTGATTCTCTGTAGTTCAGGCAATATAATGTGACAATTCAGACAAAAAGTATTCATTTTTGTATCATTTGTAATGTTTTAGCAGAAATGCTACAGTTTTTCTGTTTATGATTGAAATGCCTTTGGTTTTGGGTTGTTGAATATTGAGGAAGTTGGCTTCAGGATGTAAACTTTTTGCATTTGTTTTCCTGTGTTAAGGAGACAGTTTGTACAGAGTGGATTTTATTTTTATTGGGGGGGGTTCTGTATTGTTGAGAAGTGGTATTTCTGAAGTAACACACACATGTGCACGCTGTGTTTAAGCATGATTCTATACACACAGACTGAACAACAGCCTGTGTGTAGAGACAAAGATTGTATTTTCTTTGTCCTAAATTTTTAGATCATGACCAAATTTTCCTCAGTACATCCAGTTGGATGCTGAAATAATACTTTGCTTTAGGTCAGAACTGTTTCTTCAATCCATCAGTCCAGCACCTCCCATTTGGAGTGGGTAGATTGTGTGAAGCAACAAAATAGCCAGTGAGTGTACCGGAAACTTTCTGAAGGAATGGAAAGAATGCTGAACCATTTGTGTTCTAAACATCAGTTGTTCAACTTAGAAATGTGAGACTGCCAGTTTTCTGGATGAATGTTTTAAGGTTCTTGACCTCCAGGATGTAACTGTTGAACATCATGAGCTTTGCTGAAAATGGGCAGATAGCAGCAAGTATAAGTGCATTATTTATTCAAGAAAAACATTTTGTTCTTGTTCTGTATTTTGTGTGCATGTTTTCACATATAAGGAGATGAGTTTTGAAGAAATATGTTGTGTTTCAGCACAGTATAGAAATGCTCCCAGTTTTTACTTGTATTGTTTTTTAATTATACCATTTGCAAGAACTGTCTGTGTTGTAGAGGTACATTCACTGTGTGCCTGATACTTCTGTCTTCTGATTCAGTTGTGTCGTCATTGTCGTAGACAGTTAACTAATTTGGTGAAACTTGGTTAAAACATTACCAGAGTCCAACCTCTTTCAGCATTTCTTAACTTCTTGTCATGTATAATAAAATGATGACCTGGTTGGTCAGTATTTGGTTTGGGTGCATATTAGTGCCATTCCATCATGGGCTGTTAAATTTTGTGGAGAGATATATATATTTAAAAATATACAACTTTTTATTAGGCTAATTTCTTTGAGAATAGGTGATGGTCATTAGCAAGACATGAGTATTTTCCACGATACTTTATTTTTTGTGTAAAGCATCTGTTTACTTTTTTTGCTGAACATTTTCAGCTTGTTAAATCATAGATGTGTAGTAATTCCATGTCAGCAGTATTCCTTCAAAGACTGCAACCATTTGCACTGTCATATTTTTTTTCATTCCTTCTGACCTCTAAGTGCAATGAGTCATAGAACTGTGATGCTATAGCATAATTGGGCCAACAGTATTCCTAATGTAAGATAAATTCTTGATAAACCAGATTAAAAAAAGTAATAATACTAAATTCCATTGAGCAAAGACAATGATGTAATTTTTTTTGCAAGTCTGCTGATATAGCATCTCTTATGTTCTGTTATGTTACTGACTTCTATGCTATTGTGTTCTTTATTTTAATTACCATTATGGTTAACATGTATTTAGTAATTGTTGATATTTGTTGAAGAAATCATCCTAGTGTATACTTCTGCTGTTAATGAATTAACTGATTGACATAACAGTTATGAATCATACTAGCTGGGAGCCTGATTGACCATTCAGAACCACTTATGTGTTCCCCAGTACTCACAAAGGCTGACGGGGAAGAACTAACCGTCTGATTTTTGTGAAGCACGGGCTAGGTACTTCTGATATTGAAGTTTTTTATATCTGTTCATATTCTAGTGGTCATCAATTTGTGAAATGTATTTTCTCATGTAAGTACTGGAATTCTCAGTCAGCCACATACCTTGTGTGTTCATTTAGTGTTTTTTTTAATTGTAAAATATTGTGCACTCTAGTGTCCTCCATTATTCTGTAGGTGGTTACTGGTTGGATGTATTTGGGCATCATCCTAATGGCTGGTGTCTTATAGCTATGGAAGCAAACCAGAAGTGCCCAAGAGAGCATTTTGCACAAGGTATTGGTGGCTAAGCAGCATGAAGCATACAGAATTATAGGAACATTTTTATAGAGGTAGTCTTTCTCATAGATGAGAAATTTTCAGATGGCTGAATGTTAACTTTGGTTGGTACATTTGTATATTTAAAGGTTTGTATAAAAGTATAACTGACTTTGGAATAAAATTGATACTTTCAGATCATTTCTTTGTCAATCTGTGGTTATTCAGTGTGTTGTAAAGTAGAGGAATATTGTCTGTATTTGTTGTAATGACTTTATTGATGCAGTGGTCGGTTCATAAAGTAAGTCCAGTGTTTTGGATACCTTCGTATTCGTGGTTATCAGGGAATGAAGTACTGGGTTAACACTCTTCTACAAGAACATAGAGTGATCTGTGTAGGACAATTGCCATGAAAATGTGAAGTCTCTTTATCATTGATACAGTAGTATGTGCAATTTAGAGTTTTTTTTTTTTAAATGTTTTTAAAAACCTTTTGCTTAACAGTTATATGGTGGAATAGTGGTTTTATTGAATACATTAGGTCACACAAAATGCATATGAATTGTTCTTGTGCAAATTTTGGCCATTTCAGGTTTATAAACCATGCCAGTAATTTGCTGTTCTGCAAGGTGAAATCTGCACTGAACACACACACTAGTTACAGGATAGTAAGGTACAGGGTTTGAATATGAATGGGTTTTGAATTCTGTTATGAAGCAGAGATTTAAGAGAGTGAAAGAAATATGATGGACAAAACACGGAAGTGCTTTTTTATATTTTCTGAGGCACGCACTTACTTACTTTTTTTCCCCCCCTTTTCTTTCTTTCTTTCTTTCTTTTTTTCCCCGGGAGTGCTGACTGTGAGAATGTATAATTTATGTTTGATTTTAAAAACTGTTATTAAAATCATGTACAAAACCGTAAAGTAACATTGTTTTGCTGCTGCATTTGTATGTGTGCATCTAGATACAGGGTTATTAGAAATGATTGTCGGGGTTTTAACCACTTGTAATACACAATACACTTGAGATAGGCTACACATTCCACCTAATTTAAGTCAGAAGGTTTAATCTTCTCACTGTTGAAATTCAACTAGGAATTCATATTTTTATTTTATTTTTTCAAAATGTTGCTGTACTAGTCATAAGCCACTTCCAGTGGCTGATTTCAGCTGAAAGATAAATCATGTAAAATATTTGATATAATGGTATTTATAAAATTTGTGTTTCGATTGGGGGGGGGGGGGCTGCCGGGCTGTTCCCCCCCCCCATTCGAACCCTATGTTTTAGAGTATTCTGATTGTGTAACTGGCTTTTGGGTTATGTTGTGCCCCTTACGTTTGGGCTATATTTTTTGCTTGTTCTCTGTTTAATGCCGAGATCTGCATTGCACTGATGGTGCAGTGTATTACTACTACTACTACTACTACTACATTGTAAAAAAAAAGAGGTAAAGGGCCAGCAGTCCCATTACAGGCCTGGACAGGCCCTGAGGGTTCCAGGAGGTTGAGGTTCCCCATATTTCAAGAAAATCGGCACATGAAGGTGGTAAGGTTGTCAGCCCTACCCACCGGCCGACTTTACCCCCAGGAAATATTCCTGGTACTCATTTCTGTTAGATGTTGAATCAACCCCAGGGCCATATTGCGTCCCGAAGGATTACGTCAATGAAAAATTCCAATGATGCCATCGGCTTATAGCGCAGTGCCTCAACCAAATGCGCCACCGCATACCCCATTATTACATTTACATTCTGTAATAGAAAATAGAAACCAATCCTTAGTGATTGGTGATTGGCGTAGGATGTTTTCTGGTATTTTTGTCCTTGCATTTTGAAGTGGCTTATGTAATAATGAAAGTGTATACACTGATATGTCATACAGGATAGGCAATGTGTGTATGACGTAACATGGCGGCACGTTAGTACAACCATTGTTGCAGTGGATAAGCAATAAGTACATATTCTGAGTATGTGTGTATAGCCTTAGCTATCCGGCGTGCAATGCGCTTGCTTCGTATTGCCATCTGTGGCGTATCCGGCTGTGCAATATTTTTACACATGTCAAACGGCACGAATTTCGAAAAAAATAGTACTGAACATAAAATGTACGTTTTGATTTTCTCTACGCCTTTGAAACATTTCTCATTCTAAGACGAAACGAGCGAGATATGATCACAAATTTATATTTGTTCTCATGTAAACTACCCGTTATTCTTGCCCGATTTTAATAAAGCTTGAATTTTTGGACAGATTGTCGAAAAATTCTAGAATATATTTCATGAAAATCCGTCCAGCCGGAGCCCAGTTGTTACAGACGTACAGAGAGACGTAACGAAGCCAATATTCGCTTCTCGAAATTTTGCGAACGTGCCTAAAAACCGGTTACCTGAAGTGGCCGAAATTCATCATTCTTGCTAGATGAATGCTGTATACATACATTCATACATATAAATGTATATATACATAGACACGCATAGCACTTTTTTTACAGTACACTTGTTGCGCACTGGTGAACGCTTTTCAAAAGTTGTGGATCAGTTCATTGTTTGTGGTGTTATCAATAACTATAATTTTACCTTTATCGGCAGGAACTATAATCAGATTATTGGATGGTAATTTCTGTTTTAGGCGTTTTAGAATCAACGACTGTCGTTTATGCAGATGACCCTGAGATTTATATGAACGGAATATCAAGTTTTTGTATAGTTGTGTCTAGTAATTTAATCGAATTTTTAGTCTCCACTGTGAGGTTGGCGAAATAAGAATGGGGAGGTATTTCGAGACTGTATTGAAAACCTTAATTTAATAGTGTTAATTCGTCCCCTGTGAAGGGCACAAAAGTTTTTCGCTCTTGCCTGGAGCGTTATTGGATTATATGTGAAAGTGTACTGATAATACTTGTTCGTTTGTTGGTATTCTCTATTAAATTCAACCTTGACTTCTTAATCTGAATATTGTACTTTCTTTAAAGTATTTTTCTAATGCGTATTGTGAAACTGATGGTCTTGTGCACGCCATAAGGTCACATGGGGGAGTGATGATACAGCGCCAACACCTCTGCAGTAGACCGAGTGAGCGGTGTGAGTGTCAGGACCCGGTCACTTTTCTGTCTGTGAAAGCGTCCACTAAGCTCCGCGGTGCATATTCAATACAAGACTGACTAACGGGCTTGGAGCGGGTTTGGACGCTTTGAAGAGAAGCTAAATCTGTTGCTCCTGCCGGCAGTCGTAACTAACAATATTTAATTAGCGTTAGAATTAGTGTTCAGAAGCATTTACTGTTGCGTTGCCAATCGCGAATGAGTGGTTCTGTGGTGTGTTTCGAGCACTGATTATGTTCGGTGAATCCCTTGGATCACTTCTTGGTCGACATCAAAGTGATAGTGCCCGGCACTGGTGTTAGAAGGACGGGGTAGCGTGCCTCTGATGTTCCCTTTTGGACTGAAAGTGCTGAATGGATTGGAAGGTGACGGCCTTAATCACTTCTATTTATCGCTAGTCTTAAGTCCCAGGATTTACAGAAAGCCTGTGACTGAATGTGTGATTTGAGAGCTTTCTTGCTGAGGTGCGGTGATGACAGCTAACTACTCAGAACTACGCCGTCTTCTTCTCTAAAGTTTAATTACAGGAGAGTGAAAGGTTGTAGGAAGATTGTGTCTTTTCCACTTTCTTAATCATCCATTTTACGTAGAATAGGGTGGGAATGTGTTGAAGATAAGGGAAGGGAATTAGAGCAAATGAACTGTCGTGTCTTAATGCTACCGATCTTGTTGAAATTCTTGATGTTTTACAAGTTAAAACGTTTTAATATATTATTGGGCTATAGTCCCAGAGGCACAGCCGTGAGTGTGAGAGTACGTGGACAGTTGGGAAGCAAGAAATGGAGGAATATTTTACACATATTCGGACACTCCAATCGATATACCAGTATTGGAATTTATTTTATCGCTGTTGCATGTTGTCATACACGTATATGACAGGGTTTTAAAATCATCGTGTAGAGCGTGAGTCTCCAAACTTGTTATGGCAAAGGGGCACACCCGTCATTGTGGGATAGTTCGCGGGTCGCACATGGAAAAATAAGAGTAAGGGGTAGGCATATACCTAACCACATAATTACTGTGTGCGTTTTATAGTATACCATGTACGCATAATTTAAAAATTTGGCCGCTGACCGCCTCATACTGGTACAACCTGACGGGCCGCGTATTGGAGACCCATGGTTTATCCTGATTGATCTTTAAATTTTAATCTTGATCCTGTGGATGTTGGTTGTGCCCTCGATGCAGCCAGGAAGATTGTAATATTAGTCACGATACGGTGGTTATTAAGGCGAAATGCACCGCGTTTCGAGACGAATGAAGATAAAAGTCTCGGAAAGCATGCGCCATATAGTCCGCTAGGTTAATTTTATTTATTTTCATGGAACGGATGTAACTCAGAAAACTCTCCACATTGGTGGTGGCCCACAAATAGAATTCACTTTTCGTCCTACTCTGATTCCATGGAGTACAGTCTTTATAGAAGCTGGTAGTTGCCCAGGTGATCAATATTTAGTGTCTGTTTTGCAACCCGAAATTTCGTTATCTTTTATCTAATAATCCTTGATTTGGTTAGCCTAATAATACTCTGTAACGAGTAAAAGCTATGAATCTCTTTATGCTGTGAACCCATTGTCCAAACTTCTGTTCCTTTCTCTCTCTCAGGACCAGATGTTTTCAGACTCCTTCAATCTACGCACTTTCCTTGGAGTAAGAGAAAGAGTTTCACAAAAAAAGAAATACATTGCGGTTCTGTGATTTCACTTCTTTGTTTTACACTCATGAGACGGGCAGGTAAAAGATTTGAAATTGAATTGTAGAATTGAATTTCCTGAATTTAGTTTGCGCCCGAGTTCTTTGCGTAACTTTGAGTTGTTTTCGTTAGAATTCTAGTAGCGTATAGAGGCAGTGGAAATAAAGCTTTACTCATGCTTAGCATTGGCATTGTGTGGAGATGAGTGGCTAACTTCACACGCCGGTCGCCTAACCGCTGGGAAATACTTCCTGGTATCCCTTAAACAGGACGCAGGGTGGGCCTTACAGGTGGTCTTGACGTTTTAGAGGAGAAAAATAAATTCTGGTCCCTGCCAGTATTCGAATTCCGGATCGTCCAGCTCTTAGCGTAGTCAGTACACGACGACGCTATTGGGCTCCGAAATGGCCGTAGCACAAACGAGTAATAATAGGGACGGAAAAGAAATATCAGAGAAAGGGAGGAGGGAGACGAAGTTCCAGAAGCTAGAAGAGCATTTCCATTGAATTTTGAACAAATATTGCGCTAGTAATTTTGATAAACAATGTAGTTATTCAGCTGTGGTGACTGAAAAACCAGTAATCAGTGGACCACTGGAAAATTGATATAGATAGATAGATAGATAGATAGATAGATAGATAGATAGATAGATAGATAGATAGATAGATAGATAGATAGATAGATAGATAGATAGATAGATAGATAGATAGATAGATAGATAGATAG
>Ga0123357_10005935_pt1 | contig 14749 bp, 12 predicted proteins | sample TergutEmb28metaG_FD_89873 | JGI IMG/M metagenome (GOLD analysis project Ga0123357, IMG submission 89873) | Embiratermes neotenicus P4 segment gut microbial communities from Petit-Saut dam, French Guiana - Emb289 P4 | ecosystem: Host-associated > Arthropoda: Insects > Digestive system > Gut ...
AAACCAGATCCCCTTAGGCAAATCGCAAAAGCCCAGGGCTGTCTGCGCCACGTCAAACATGGGCCTGATCTCGCCGATACCCCAAAGATACTCGACCCGCTCCTTTGCGGCGGCCAGCCTGAGCTGTCCCGGGAGAGCGGAAAAATCGCCGTCTTTCAGCCAGCCGCATGCCATGCGGGGCGCAAACGCCCCGATATAAGCGCCGGAAAGCGTCAGCTCGGCAAAAACGGTAACCAATTTGTTGCCGGCTGTTTCCGCGGTATTTTTTACGAAACTCTCGGTTTCCAGGAAAAGGGGGTAATCCCCCGTACTCATCGCCGCCGCGAAAGCCAGGCCGCTGGCGCTGAGCCTCGCCGCCTCGTCCCCTTCGATCGCCAGGTACCATTCTTTTATATAATCAAAATTTCCGCGCAAATAAGCGTTGGCGCCAAGAAATTGCTGACGCGTGGGTTCATCATTTATCGTGCTGATAAAGGCGTCGGGGTTGTCGTGGGGCAAGGTCTGGAAGTATTGCGCCGTGATATAGCATTCCAAATTGGCCGCTATAGAGCCTCGCGGCGCTCGAGGCGCTCGCGGCGCTTTTCTTTCACTTCTTTCACGCCGCGGGTCACCGGGCTTTTCCGCGCCTTCCGGGATCAGCCACGAGTTGCCGAATTTTTTGGCGCCGGGTATGCGGCCCGCGGCCAAAAGCCGCTGTGCCTGGCGAAGCGATACTCCCCATATTTTGGCGGCTACGGCGACGGTGATGTACTCCATGCGATGTTCTCCTTTTTTGCGAAATCGTCCGCGGCATTTGTTTCATTGACATTCTATCACAAAGACCCCTTGTCCATCCGTCCCCCTTGTCCATCCAAAATTGTACGCCCCAGCTGATATTGTGCTATACTTCTATATTGATTCGAACAGGGAACAGAGGTAGAAATGAATATTAGCGATGACAAAATAAAATACCTGTGCGGGTTGGCGATGCTTGACATGGGGCCGGATGAAAAAGAGGCCCAAAGACAGGATCTTGAGAGGATCGCCACTTACACGGAAAAGCTCAGGGAGCTTGACACGACGGGCATGCAGGAACTGCCGCGCCCGTTTGGAAACGCCGGGCCGACGGCCGGCGCGGGGTCAGGTAAGGATGGTACGCATGGCGAAAACCGCTTCAGGCCGGACGAAGTGACGAGCCCGGACCGCGCGGAAGAATGGGTTAAGGCGGCGCCCGACAGCAAGGGGCTTTACATCCGGGTGCCGAGAACCGTTGAGGAATAAGGGGGCGAACCAAGGGGACGGTTCATGCGGCCCACTTTGGCAGGGAAAGAGCGAGCCAAGGGGACGGTTCATACGGCACACTTTGACAGGATAAGCAGGATAATAAGGAGCAATCATTGGATACAGATATAAGAAAACTTACAGCGCTTGAACTCGGTGAATCGATCAAGAGCAAAAAAATAAGCAGCGCCGAAGCCGTGAAGATCTTTATAGACGCGGCAAAGGCCGACCTTGCGAAAGCGGCAAGCGACGAAACAAAGCTGAACGCGTTCACGGAAGTCTACGAAGAAAGCGCCCTCTCGGCGGCCAAAGCCATACAGACAATAATAGACAAAGGCGAGTTCCTGTCGCCCATTGCCGGTGTCCCGGTCGCCATCAAAGACAATATATGCTCGACCGAAGGCACGACGACCGCGGCGTCAAAAATACTCGGTGGTTTTTCATCACCCTTCGACGCGGCAGCTGTGGAAAAACTCAGGGAAGCCGGCGCAATCATCATCGGAAAAACAAACATGGACGAGTTTGCCATGGGCAGCTCGACCGAAAATTCATACTACGGCGCTGTCCGAAACCCGTGGGACCCCCTGCGTGTTCCGGGCGGTTCGTCAGGCGGCAGCGCCGCCGCTGTTTCGGCGGGCCTCGCCCCGGCGGCCCTCGGCTCCGATACAGGCGGCTCCGTCAGGCAGCCCTGCGGGTTTTGCAACCTGACCGGCATAAAACCGACATACGGCAGCGTTTCGCGCTACGGCCTTGCCGCGTACGCGTCGTCGCTTGATCAGATAGGGCCTATGGCCCGGGACGCGCGCGACCTCGCGGTACTGCTTTCTATTATATCGGGCAGGGACGAGCGCGACAGTACATCGGCGATAAACGATGCTTTTGACTTTTGCGGTATCCTGCACGGAACCGGCTCAGGCAGCCAGGCCAAAACCGGCTCAGGCGGCCAAGCCAATACCGGCTCAGGTGGCCAAGCCGCAAACGGCTCAGGCGGCCAGGCAAAAAACGGCTCAAGCGGCCAGGCAAAAAACGGCTCAGGCGGCCAAGCCAATACCGGCTCAAGTGGCCAGGCCGAAAACGCTTCCCTGCCGCTGAAAGGCCGCAAGATCGGCCTGCCCAAAAGCTATTTTGCGCTTCCGGCGCTTGATGACAATGTCAAGGCGCGCGTGCTCGAAGCCGCGGAAACCCTGCGCGGCCTCGGCGCGGAAATCAAGGAAATCGATTTGCCGCTGCTGGAATACGGCGTCCCGGCCTATCTCGTGATCGCCTGCGCCGAAGCCGTCTCAAACCTCGCCCGCTACGACGGCGTGAAATACGGCTACAGGGCAAAAGACGCGGTCACCGTTGAAGAGGTTTATTCGAAATCGCGCGGCGAAGGGTTCGGGGACGAAGTCAAGAGACGGCTGCTCTTCGGTTATTTTGTGCTTACCGGCGAAAACTACAGCACATATTTCCGGCAGGCGCAAAAGGTCCGCGGGATGATCCAAAACGCCTACGAAAAAGCGCTGGCGGAGTGCGACCTGCTGCTCACGCCGGTGTCCCCGGAGCCCGCGTTCAAAATAGGCGAGCGCGCGGACGACCCGCTGAAAATGTATATCGGCGATATTTACACAGCCTCGCTGAACCTGACAGGCCTGCCGGGAGCGGCGGCCCCCTGCGGTTTTGGCGAAGGCGGCATGCCCGTCGGGATGCAGCTGGTAGGAAAGAGGAACGACGACGGTTTGATCCTGGACACGGTCATCAAGTACCAGGACGTAACCGATTTTCACAAGATGAGGCCGCGCATGTTTTCGGAATCAGACAAAACGCGCGAAATGAAAGGTAAGGAATAATGCCCTGGGAAACAGTGATAGGACTTGAAGTTCACGTTGAACTTTCAACAAAAACAAAGATATTTTGCGGATGCGGCACGGCTTTCGGGAGCGGTCCGAACAGCAACACCTGCGAGGGTTGCATGGGCCTGCCCGGGACGCTGCCGGTGCTGAGCAAAGCGGTCTGCGACAAGGCGATAGCCGCCGGCATCGCGCTTGGATGCAAAATCGAGGAATACAGCGTTTTCGACAGAAAACATTATTTCTACCCCGATCTGTCAAAAGGTTACCAGCTTTCGCAGTTCTTTCACCATATTTGCAAAAACGGACATATCGTAATCGATACGGAGAACGGCGAAAAAGAAATCCGGATCAACAGAATCCACATTGAGGAGGACGCCGGCAAGCTCGTTCACGACGCGGGATGTTCCCTCGTCGACGGGAACCGGGGCGGGATGGCCCTTATCGAAATCGTTTCGGAGCCCGACATCAGGAGCGCCGACGAAGCGGAAGCCTACATCGAGGCGCTTCGCGAGACCCTCGTCTATACCGGCGTCTCGGACTGCAAGATGCAGGAGGGCTCGATGCGCGCCGACGTCAACATTTCCGTACACGAAGCGGGCGAAACCAGGCTCGGCACGCGCACGGAAATCAAGAATATGAACTCGATCAAAGCGATCCGCCGCGCCATAGAATACGAAATGGAGAGGCATATCGACGCGCTCGAAAATGGGCTTCCCCTCGTCCAGGAGACTCGGCGTTGGGACGACAACATTGAAAAAAGCTTCGCGATGAGGAATAAGGAGAACGCTCAGGATTACCTGTATTTTCCCGACCCCGACCTTCTGCCGCTCTATGTCAGCGAGGAATGGATCGCGCAAATCAGGGAATCGCTTCCGGAATTGCCGGCTAAGAAAAGGGCCCGTTATATAACTGATTTCGGCCTTGCCGCAAACACAGCCGCAGTGCTTACCGCGGAGAGAAGCATAGCCGAGCTTTTCGAGGCGATCGTTTCCGAACTGTGCGGGAACGCGAAAGACGCGGCGGCAGGCCAAGCGGGCGACGGTAAGGCCGGCGAAGGCAAAGCGGGCGCGAAAGGCGCGGCGGCAGGCCTTCAAGTCGGGGAGGCCGCGCGCGAAGCCGCGAATATCGTGACGGGCGACATACTGCGCCTGATCGGTGAAAGCGGAGCGGCCGACGACGACACGTCATTGCGAGCGGAGCAAAGCAATCCAGCAAATATCGACGCGAAAAAACTCGCGACCGTCATATCTATGGTGCATGAGAAAAAAATCAACCGGGCCGCGGCGCGTGAAATCACGGAAGCCGTTTTCTGGAAGGACGCCGACCCCGAAACCTACGCGAAGGAACACAATCTATCGTTGATAAGCGATGAATCAGGGATCCGGGCGGCTGCGGAGAAAGCAATTGCGGAAAACCCAAAGAGCGTCGCCGACTATATGGCCGGAAAAGAGAAAGCCTACGGCTTCCTCGTCGGGCAGACGATGCGGGCGTTCGGCGGCAAGGCCGACCCCGACCTCGTCAACGACGCGCTGAGAAAACTGCTGGGAGTAGCTCGCGAACAAGACAATGGGGACGGTTCTCTTTGTCTTGCGGCTCAACAAGACAATGGGGACGGTTCTCTTTGTCTTGCGGCTCGCGGTCAGAGCGCTTCCGCTGATTCTCCGGATCAAGACAATGGGGACGGTTCTCTTTGTCCTGCCGCTCGCGGTCAGAGCGCTTCCGCTGATTCTTCTGCTGAGCAAGACAAAGATTACCGTCCCCCTTGTCCTGCTGCTGAGCAAGACAAAGATATCCATCCCCCTTGTCCTCGGGCGGACACTTCGCAGCCCCGGCTGAAAAAAGAAGTCCCCGGCCCGGCGGAGCAGGTGAGGCAGGCCTTTGAGTCCTCGCCTCTGAAAACATCTTTGAAATACCGCGATATGACCTGCGGCGACCTCAGGCCCGAACACATAGGGCAGACAATCAGGCTCGCCGGCTGGGTCATGACCATCCGCGACCACGGCGGGATCGTGTTCCTGGACCTCCGGGACCAGTACGGCGTCACGCAGATCTCATGCACCGAAGAACTGTCCTCAAAAGTCGGAAAAGAGTATTCGGTTTCCGTGAGCGGAAAAGTCATCGAGCGCGACCCAGAGACATACAACCCGAATATCGTGACAGGCGAAGTTGAAATCAGGGCCGATGAAATAGAAGTCCTCGGGCCCTGCAGGCCGGTACTTCCATTTGAAATCAACCAGTCGACGGAAACACGCGAGGATTTGAGGCTCAAATACCGCTACCTCGACCTGCGTAACCCCAAGGTCAAAGACCATATACTGCTCCGCGGAAAAGTTATTAAATATCTCAGGCGCGAAATGGAAACGATGGGCTTCACGGAAATACAGACGCCGATCCTCGCGAACTCTTCGCCGGAGGGGGCGAGGGACTACCTCGTGCCGAGCCGGAAACACAAAGGCAAGTTTTACGCGCTGCCCCAGGCGCCGCAGCAGTTCAAACAGCTTTTGATGGTCGCCGGTTTCGACCGGTATTTCCAGATAGCGCCGTGCTTCAGGGATGAGGACGCGAGGCTCGACCGCTCGCCGGGCGAGTTCTATCAGCTCGACTTTGAGATGGCCTACGCCACGCAGGAGGACGTTTTCGCCGTGGCGGAAAGGGTGCTAACCCACACATTTGAGCAATTCACCGACAAAAAAGTGTCGCAGCCGCCGTACAAAAGGTTCACTTTCGCCGAGTCAATGCTCAAATACGGCACGGACAAGCCGGATCTCAGGAACCCGCTTGAAATCATCGACCTGTCGGCGTTCTTCGCGAACGTGGATTTCGAGCCGTTCAAAGGCAAACCGGTACGCGCCATCAAGGTCCCAGGCGCGAGCGGGCAGTCAAAATCCTGGTTCAAGGACATGGAAAAATTCGCGCTCGGCATCGGGATGAAAGGGCTTGGTTACATAACTGTACAAAACGACGGGGCCTACAAGGGGCCGATCGACAAATTCCTTTCGGACGAACAAAAGGCGGAGCTCGGCGGGCTTGCCGCGCTCGGACATGGTGATATCCTATATTTCATTTCCGATGCGCCGGGAAAGGTCTCCGGGCTTGCCGGGCAAATAAGGAGCGAGCTCGGGAAAAGGCTGAATATCATCGACAAAACCCGCTTCGATTTTTGCTTTATTACGGACTACCCGATGTACGAATACAACGAGGAAACGGGAAAAACAGATTTCACGCACAACCCGTTCTCGATGCCGCAGGGCGAGATGGAGGCGCTGCTCACAAAAGACCCGCTGGACATCCTCGCGTGGCAGTACGATATCGTATGCAACGGCGTCGAGCTGTCGTCGGGCGCGGTCAGGAACCACAGGCCGGACATCATGGTCAAAGCGTTTGAGATCGCGGGTTATACCGAAAAGGACGTCGAAGAAAAATTCGGCGCGCTCTACTACGCGTTCAGTTACGGCGCGCCGCCGCACGCGGGCATGGCGCCGGGCGTTTCGCGCATCACCATGCTGCTTGCCGAGGAGGAAAACATCCGCGAAGTCATCGCCTTCCCGATGAACTCAAACGCGCAAAACCTCATGCTCGGCTCGCCGGGCGAGGTAACGGAACAGCAGCTGAGAGATGTCCATATCAAGATCCGGGATTGACGCCGTTTAAGCCGATGAATTTTTCGATCGTAAGCCAATGAATTTTTCGATCCCCGCGAAAACGATATTTTTCGGCAATCTCCTGCTCGTCGTCTGCTGCGCCTTCTATCTGATATGGTGGCTTTTGGCGTTCCGCCCGGTCAACCCCCTGAGCGGGACCGGATGGCTGCTGCTGCCGGCCGCCGCCGCGGGGCTCGCGTCCGTGATCTGCATCACGCAGGGCATCACGGCGCTCGGCGCCAAAGCCGAAGTGCTGGTCCCCGGCAAAGTCATTCTTATCGGCGGGCTTACGGCGTTCATCATTTTGCTTGCGGTCACGTCGCTCGCGCTCCATCGCCCCGTGACCACGGAACTGTTCCTGATCGTGGGCTGGTGCACGATGATCCTGTCCGAAGTGAACGCGCTGTTCGGCTCGGGCCTGTTCCCGAAGAACGCCGCCGTCACGATCATGATCGTGATCCTCGCGGCGGCCGTCGTCAGCCTTGTTTGCTACGTGCTGTACTACAAGCTGGACGCCGTTGCGGGATACTACGCCGGCACCGCCCCCCTGCTGATCGTGGCCTGCGCCACCGCCGCGATTTCCGTCTGCATGGCGGCCTTCGCCAAATAGGCGGCCGCGCCCCCGGGATACACTACCAAACATACCCACATAATCCACTATTTTACATTCCTCAACATTACATCGCAAATTCTTTCAAAATAGTTAAATTAATAGCATTACGATTACGAAAAATGATATAATCTCCTTGTATATAAAAGTTTAATGTTTTAGGGGCATTTTATTTAATGAGACAAAAAACAAAGGCAGGACGCATCATCGTTATTGTGCTGGCAATTGTATCCTCGATTGCCCTGATGACTTGTTTTGTTTTTCTGGTTAAGGCCGACTACATGCCCGCGGCCCTGTCCGCGCGGGACCATGTCGAAAAAACCACGAGGCACAACTTTCAAATCCCGAAAATCGACGCTCCGGGGACCAGGGTGCTTGAAAGCGATGGCCTCACGATCGATTATTCAAACACGGATCAGGCGTACATCCTCGTTACGAACGGCACGGACAAGGACGTGGTCGTCGAAATGTATCACGCGGAAACCGATGAGCAATACAAGTACTATTTCCGGCCCGACGGCACGCCCCGGATACTCCCGCTTCAGATGCAGGGCGGCTGGACGATGAGCGTTTTCAAACAAAAGGAGGAAGCCCTGTTTGACGAAGTTGGCATAATAGACGTCGATGCCGATTTCGTTGACCCGCTCCTGCCTTACCAGATGCCGTCCCTCGTTTGCCCTTACAATGAAGGATCCTCGTTTGTGGAGGAGGCGGAAATGCTTTCGGATGAGGCCGTGTCCGACGAGGATTTCATCGGCAAGGTGTTTGGCTATATCGGCGCCCGGGGTTTCGTCCATGAAGGGGATTTTGCGGAAATTAATAATACCCCGGCTTTGTATGCTGATTTCTTCGACCTCGACAACGTCGTAAACACAAAGACAGGCCTTTGCGGCGATTTCGCGTCATTGGCCGCCGCCATGATCCGAAGCCGGGGCGTCCCCGTGGAAATCGCATGGGGTTATACGGACGCGGGCAGGTACCACGCGTGGGTTTCCGTCGAAAGCGAGGGAGTATGGACGAAGTACGACCCCACCAGCATCGCGGTCTACGACGAGTCGCCCGGCCAGAGCGAAATCGACAAATGGACCGAAACAAGACGCTACTGACTGACAGGGGGACGGTCTGATTTTGTCACATTCAGCGCACAGCAGGGACTAGCGCACAGCAGGGACGTACCTTTTTGTGCGTCAGCGTCAGCGTCAGCGTCAGCGTCAGCACTGACGCACAAAAAGGTACGTCCCTGCTGTGCGCCCTGCTGTCCCCTCGTCCCCATATGTGATAAAGTATGTTTCATGGAAAATGAGAACATCAATAATTCAACCAACGCGTACAGCGCCGAGAATCTGGACCGGGAACAGCTCGCCCTGTTTGTGATGGACCTGTTTCACCGGACCGTCGTGCATCATACTTTGTGGTTCCGCGAAGTCGAGCACCAGCTGGGTTTTGAAAGGGCGCTGGACGCGCTGAAAACCGCGAAGGAAAAAGGCGGCGCGATACAGATGAAGCGCCTGTCGGAAGCGTTCGGCTTTGAGCTGGACGCAAACGGCGTCCCGAAATTCCTGAGCGGCATGAGCAAAGACCAGCTCCTGCGCGTCTCGGACGAACTGTCGAAAAACTGGCTCGCGTCGGACGGCGTCTGGTTTCAGGCGGTCGAGCTTGAGCACGGCATGAACGACGCAAAAAGATGCAACGATTCGACTTGGGCAAGATACTCGCCGTTCGAAGCCTGGTCGATCAAACAACTCCTGGACATGGATGAGCACCCCGGGCTCGAAGGCCTTGCCCGGGCGCTGAACTTCCGCACATACGGGCGGCTGAACAAACAGTCCGTGCACTGGGAAAGCGATAACGCCTTCGTTTTTCAGATGAATGAATGCCGGGTCCAGCGCGCGCGCGTGCATAACAACCTCGATGACTACCCTTGCAAAAGCGCCGGCCTCGTCGAATACAGCCGCTTTGCGGAGGCCATTGACTCACGGATCAAAACAGAATGCGTCGGCTGCCCGCCGGACGAACACCCGGCGGACTGGTTCTGCGCCTGGAGGTTTTTTATCCTGTAGCGGCCCCTGGCCTGCTCAGCGAAGAAACATAGATTCCTTCCATATATAAAGCTTCGCGGGAAGATTGTATTCTTTCGGCGGGTCATGCGGTTCAAGCGCGCCGGCAAGGAGCTGCTCCGCCGCTTCAAGCTGTTTTGCGACGGCGGACGCCGGCAGGGGCAGGTCGCCGTGCGACGGATAGAGCGTGTCATAGGCGCCGGTCAGCCCTTCGAGTTTTTTCAGGGACTGAAGATAAGCCTCCGGGCTGCGCCAGATGCCGGTAAGAAAAACCGGCGCCGACGTTGCCACATTGTCGCCGCTTACGAGCACACGGCGTTCCCGGTCAAGCAGCGCGATGCTTCCCGGCGTATGGCCGGGCACATGGACCGCCTCAAAACGGCGGCCGCCGATGTCTATCACATCGCTTTCCCAGACCGGCGCCGGGAGCGCGGGCCCGTCCGGCGCGTCCGCGCGGTAGTGCGCAAACTCCGCGGGATGCATACGCACCTCGGAAAAAATCCCGCTTCCGGTACGGTGATCCGGGTCCGCGTGCGTCAGGACGACCGAAATCTCCTTGTCCGTCAAGCGCTTCAAAAGCGAACGAAGATCGCCGGTCCCGAACCCCGTATCCACAAGCAGCGCCCGCTCGCTTCCGACAAAAAGAAAGAAACGGACCATCGTTTCCTCGATACGCCATGTATCCTCGTCGATCTGTATCGCGACATAAGGATCTTCCCGGACAGTCTGCAATTCGCTCATTATATTTCCCTCCCGCGTCCCGCGTATTTTCCTTCGATGTACCGCCCCATTCTAACCCCCGGAACAGGCAAGCGTCAAACGCCGTTTTGCCCCTTCTTCTCAAATAAGAATCCCGTTTCATCAAACAATGAATCCCGTACATATTGAGACTGAGCAAAAAGTCTGGTATCATCAATAAATTATGGGTTCCACATCAAGAAAATATTCATATTATATGCTCCTCGGCCACGCGACGACGGATATCGCGCAGGGGTCGCTCCCCGCGGTCCTGCCGTTTCTGGTGCTGCACCACGGCTATTCGCTCGCAGCGGCGGGCGGGCTGCTGCTTGCCGGAAACATACTCTCCGCGATCACCCAGCCGCTGATAGGCCGCATCGGCGACAAATCCGAAAGGCCGTGGTTCATGGTCGCCGGCATACTGCTCGCCGGGATAGGCTTCTCGCTCATCGGCTTTCTCGATTCGTATGTGCTGACCGCCATCGCGTGCATCGTGATGGGCTTCGGCGTCTCGCTCTTTCACCCGGAGGGCAGCAAGCTCGCCAACATGGTCGCGGGCGAAAGCAAAGGCGTGGGCATGAGCATCTTCTCGGTCGGCGGCAATATCGGGTTCACGGGCGGGCCGCTGCTCGCGACACTGCTGATCAGCGTTTTCGGGCTCAGAGGGACGGCGTTTTACCTGGTTCCCGCGATCGTCGCGACCTTTCTCCTTGTCCCAAAACTGAGCGAATTTAAGCAAATCGAAATTGCGCACAAAGTCAACGCGAAAGAAAACAAGAAAGACGGCGACGTGGCGCAGGACAATGTCAAAGGCTTCGTTTCGGTCGCCATAGTGGTTTTTTTCCGCTCGATCTGCACTTCGACGCTCAATATGATGATCCCGTTTTTCTGGATGGGCGTCTTTCTCACAAGCGAGTCCGTCGGAAATATACATCTCTCGATTTTTGCCGCGGCCGGTATCGTGGCGACGCTCGCCGGCGGGCGCATTGCGGAAATCGTCGGTTTCCGCGTGCTCTACCGCGTCTGCTGCACAGGGCTTGCGCCGCTGATTTTTCTCTTCGCGTTCAACCAATCGGCGGTCTTTGGGACCATTATACTCATCCTCATCTCAATGATGCTTTCGGGCACGCAAAGCGCGCTCATGGTTACCGGGCAGGGCTTTCTGCCGAACAACATGGGGACCGCGTCCGGCGTCCTCTTCGGCCTGACCGTCAGCATGGGCGGCATCGTCGCACCCGCGATCGGGACGGTTGCCGACAACTACAATGTCGTCACGGCGATGGCCGTCATCGCGACAATCGGCCTCGGAGCGCTCATTACCGTGTGGCTGATCCCAAAACACAAAGACTGGGGCAAGAGGGAAAAAGCGACTTCATAATCTCCATTTCGCCGGCCAAAGCCGGTCGTACGCCAAAAATCCGAGAATCAAAACAAGCCCGGCAAGCAGCCATCCGCCCAGGACGTCCGTTGCGTAATGAACACCGAGATAGAGCCTTGACACCGCGATGAGCATTGCCAGCGCGACAAAAATAACACCGAAAAAACCCGCCGCAAACCGTCTGCCCTCAGGGGCCGGCCTGTTGCCCCGCGTCAGCGACCTGCCGAGCAAAATCGCGAGGGCCAGCCAGAATATCAGGCTTGCGTTTGCGTGCCCTGACGGGAAACTCTGATAAAGCTCGTTATCGGAAAGGCTTATCAGCCAGAGGCCCTGGTCGGGACGGGGCCTGGCGACGATGGCCTTCAGGACCGTTTGCGCAATCGAGCCCACGGCCACCATCAGCGCTACCGGCACCCCGATTTTCATCCGGCCCGGCAGAATGATGACGAGGATACAGAGCCCCAGCAGTGAATAAGTATTCCCGCAAAACGTTATCACCCGGAAAAACGCGGTCAACGGGCCGCTCCTGACGGAGTAAAAGGCCTCCATGACGCGTTCGTCGGCAGCCTGCGTCAGCCCGGAAACGACCAGCCATATGTCAATTGCCAGCAGCACAAAGACGATTAAAGCAAATATCAGGGCAGGGCTGAACAGCCTGCGGTTCTTCGCCAGGGATTCAGTCAAGCTTTTCCCAATCTTTGTGTTTTTCGCGGATCATCGTTTCGATACGTTCCGAGAGCTCGCTTTCGGAGCCTTTTTCCAGGCCCTTCGTTTCGATCGGCTCGAAGGCGTGGAACCGGACCACCCCGGGGCGCGGGTAACCGTTTCCCTCAAAGCATTCCCAGCTGCCTTTGATCGCGACAGGCACGATGGGCGCACCGGTCCTGAAAGCCATGCGAAGGCTCCCCTTCGCGAAAGGCCTCATGCCCTGCCCCTTCGCCCTCGTGCCCTCGGGGAAAATCACGAGCGAAAACCCGCGCCTCAGCATATCCTCGCCTTCCGCAAAGACCTTGAGCGCGACCCGCGGGTCCTCGCGTTCAAGCATAATGCTTCTTATTCTGACTATCCATTTCGCGAAAATCGGGATTTTCGTTAGCTCGTCCTTCGCCACAAAACCGAATTGTTTGTCCCTGATTGCGTCCATGAAAGCCGGGATATCGCCATAACCTTCATGGTTGGCGACGAACAGCACCCCGCCGTCGGGGATCATGGTATTGTCGGAGCGTTCAAGGCGTACGCCCCAGTGTGACAGCAGCCTGGGCCCCCAGTAATTTTCCGCGAGCCTGATCGCTTCCTGTTCGTCCGCGTCACGCCCCTCCGCGCGCGCCCTGTCGATCTCCCGCCTCTGCCCTTCTATGGGCGGCAGCGTCGACAGCACGAACGCCGCAAATGATACAGTTTGAAAAATATTCATGCGGAGATTTTAACACAGTCAGGAATAAAACGCGCGTTTCAACATCGTTTTTTGAGGCATCACGCATCGTCATTATGGGTTATAAACAATATTTTGTTGGGTTCAATACTACAAAGCTTAAAAATAGTAGGTAAAAAAACGATTGATTAAATAGTGTAGACTTGCCAAAAAAGAAGTACAATTAATTCGGAGCTATTATTTATGCAAAATGCTGTACAACAAACGAATGGGCCACTTGAAGTCATTGCTCATATTGAGCAGAATCCTGATATGTTTCAACATGTTTTGAGTGTTTGTACGGTAATAATTGCTATTGTTGCGATCTTTTTTACAATATTATCCTTCTTAATACAAAGAGATCATAACAGGAAGAGTTTAAGGCCAATACTTGAGTTGCGAATTAGTGAGATAACAAATCAAAATTGGGCAATAGAGTTATTTAATTATGGATTAGGTCCCGCACTTATTGATACATATAAAATCGTAAAAAAAGACAACTCAAAGAGTTGGGAAGAACTCTTCGATGGAAAAATATCAATAAACCAGAGAAACAACCTTTTGAAATATAATCAGTTACATAAAAATGCAAGAATAGGTGTTGATAAATCCTTTATTCTTTTGAAAGTTGATATTTCAGATTGCCCTAATCAAGTTGCATTTTCAATGTTAGTAGAGAACATGAAAATAATTCTTGCGGATTGTTTTTTTCAAGTTGTATACCGAGATTTATATGATAAAATAGGGGCAAACGGAGTTTTGAATTTTCCAATAACAACAAACGAAAGAACAGGATTATTATAGTAATGTTATCAAATACTGACATATTACAAATGATGAGAGAAGGTTTTCTTGCAATTGAACCTTTTGAAATGGAAAAACCTGACGAGCGATTAACCCCGGCAGGTTTTAATTTTTCTTTTTCAAAATTAATAATTTCTAAAATGAATCATGAACTTGTTCCTTTAACAGTAGGCAAGGACTCCGAAGTTTTTTTCAATTTGGCTTCAGGTGATATGGCATTAGCCTTAACAAATGAATCAATTTGGGTCTCCAGATTTCTTGCTGGTACATTTCATTCAAAGGTTTCTTATGTATCTCAGGGGTTAGGGCATATATCGACAACACTTGACCCAGGGTGGAAGGGACAGTTACTTATTGCAATAAATAATCCATATTCTGATGACATAAAGGTTGTTATTGGAGAAAAAAAAGATACTGGTATTAAATATTCCACATTTATTACACTATGTCTTTATAAACTCGATTATCCAGCATCCGATGGTTCGGATAATAATGATTTAAGAACAGATGTATTACAGAAAGTTATAGATGACCATGATGATAAAAATTCTGATGGATATAAAAAGGCAAATGGTATTATTAATGAAATAAAAGGATTATTGATGTGTTCAAATAGTCCTAAAGCAGGAGATGGTTTTGCTTGTATTTCTGAACAGAATCGTCTCTTATTCAAAGAACAACAAAAGAAGATTTCCGATTTAATAATGAACGAATTACCCGAAACTGATAAAGAATAGAAATGCTGTCAATAAAGTTTGTTAGATTAAATAATGATGCTATACCTCCATCAAAAGCTAATTTTGGTGATGCAGGTTACGATGTATATTCGGTAATAGATACGATTATTCGTGTGGGTGAAATAAAACTGATACCAACGGGAATTGCAATAGAATTACCAAATGATACCGAGGCACAAATTCGCCCAAGGAGCGGTTTGGCTCTGAATTTTGGAATATCGGTTTTTAACACACCAGGAACAATTGATCAAGGGTATCGCGGTGAAGTGGGTGTAATTTTA
>Ga0123357_10005936_pt1 | contig 14748 bp, 2 predicted proteins | sample TergutEmb28metaG_FD_89873 | JGI IMG/M metagenome (GOLD analysis project Ga0123357, IMG submission 89873) | Embiratermes neotenicus P4 segment gut microbial communities from Petit-Saut dam, French Guiana - Emb289 P4 | ecosystem: Host-associated > Arthropoda: Insects > Digestive system > Gut ...
CATCATCAGGGAGCTTTGTTCCTTGCTAAAGTTATATTACGGTATTCACAATTCAATTCTTATTTGCAAACGAGGTGTTGTGGCAGCATATCATGTTGTGTGGGAATGTGTTGTGGAGCAGTGACTAGGTGTGCGTCGTACGACGCACACCTAGCCACTGCTCCACAACACAACATGATATGCTGCCACAACATTTCGTTTGCAAATAAGAATTGAATTGTGAATACTGTAATATAACTTTAGCAAGGAACAAAGCTCTCTGATGATGATCTGACAAGATCGAAACATGTCGGAGTGTTTTAAAAGTGTTTTGTGTGAAATTATATGTGCATTCGTTGGTTGATACATTGAAGTGATTCTACGAAAATGCACGGTGCTACAATATGATTCATAGTGGTGGGGTTGAAACTGTGTAATTGTAAAACTTTTTACGCTTTCGATATTGTAGCGCTGTATTAATTGCACTGAAAGTAAAATCTTGAAATAACGTGATTGTGATAAAACATTTTGAGTAGGCAAGGTTGGTGGAGACGACAAGATACATGTGGGAAGGCGGAATAAATCTGTTCAAGAAGTAAATTTTATTTTAATTATGTTGTATATGAAATACGTGAACAGATTGTAAGCACATTTTGTACGAAAACTTTTACTAACTATTTTCTTGAGCTAATATTTAGTGTGTTGTATTTATACGTCTATATAACTCAGTTCGGCAAGTACCTGATGCAATGATAAAGCAGGGCAATAATTTTGTACAGCTGTTTGTTCTAGTTTTAGCAGTTTCGTTACACAGCATTTCAGGTAAGCACAAAACAATCCCACTACAGGCCAGAACAGGCCCTCAGGATTCCAGGAGGTAAATGCTCCCAGATTTCATGACAGTCGCCACACGATTTTGTTAAGGTTTACCCCTATGTACCGGCCGCCTTTACCCCGCAGGAAATATTCCTGGTACTCATTTCTGTTAGAGACTGAGTCGATCCTAGGGCTATAGTGTGGCCGGAAGGATTATGTCAATGGAAAATTCTAATGACAGCATCCGGAATCGAACCCGCGACCTTGCGGCTTGTAGCGCAGTGCCTCAACCATCTGCCCTACGACGTGCCCCTTGCTGCGTTTACGTTCTTCCTTCTTCATTTTCATCGTATTTCGCGCCGAATTACCACAGCAAAAGCGTATCATCTTACAAGAATTCCTCTGCTATTACATGCATTTCCCAGTGAGGTGGCACCACTCAGCACACCCCTTTTTTCTGCACATAAGGCCTACTTGAATTTGGTAAAGGCCGTTGCCTGATCCCTGATAATGATTTGCGGCTGTGGACCACTGATGATTCACTTTATCTTCAGTCCTTCCGGTAGGTCCCTGGACAGTAACTGCTGGTTCTCTAACCTAACATTGAGTCGGTTCGTATCCTCCCTGAGTGAAGCCAACACTTCGTATTTAACCTCATCTCGGAGAATTCAGGCAGTGTCTATCACCGCCGAAGGATTTCCCACCTGTTTATAACAGGCTATCTATGACAGTCACTAACAAGTGCCAGAGAACACTAACTGGCCGTAGTAGAGGACGTATAGGTGAACAATGTTAGGAAGTGCCTGCACATGAATCCCGGAACCTCGACTTTAATGAAAAGCCAGATAGGAATGTCGATCTGCTAGGGTACACCTTTATCCACACTTCTTGGGACCAAATTGCAACTTTTCCTCTCTCTACTTACGTTACAGCTCTTTATATTAGTCAACACACCATAAGTATTACAAACATGCGCTTTCCGAATAACGCTTAGCTCCTCTCAGAATCCTTGTACGAAATTTTTCTCTTATGTTCAGGTACACTCTCTCTCTCTCTCTCACTTATTCTGAACTCTGCTGTCCATACACTATAGGTGTAGAGAGTTATTGTTGCACCTGATCACACTTAATGATGCATTCACACGCGGTAGGACTCCTCTGGACTAGGGATCGGCCCGTCACAGAGACCTCTACCTGTAGAAAACACAACACTCAGAATAAACAGGCTTCCATGTTCCCGGCGGGATTCGAACCCTCCATCCCAGCAAGTGAGCGGCCGCAGACCTACGCCTTAGACCGCGCAGCCACTGCGATCAGCTAATGTACAAATCCGCTATCATAAAGTCTAGAACAGAACCGAATGTCAGCAGTTACAACTTCACTGCCCACCGTGACACTGTCAGGTTCTCAGTCCAGCAGCAGGCGACCGATGAGGACACTGGCTACTCCACCTCACGTTCGTCAATGCAAAGTCTCAGCATCCCAGGTGCCCAGACAGCACAACAGTTCTGTTCCATGAAGTCCACTTGTTGCTCAAAACCCTAAAGCCATCGCAGAAGCCTCATTAAACCACTTTATTTGGGAAAGAAAAAAATACATGCTTTTTCACATTCTGTTGAATTGCAGTAACATTCCACGCTATATCTGCGGATCGAGAAACGCCCTGCGAATTTATTGATTAGGCTGTCGCGGATATCCGACAAGGGGTGGTTTTCCAGCTTGGCAGTTCGGCAAGGGCTTAACAACTGCAAACCGTAAAAACTTACAAAGTTACAAAGCATTTCACAAGGCCTCGGACGATGGCTGATCCTTCGGTATTTCACAGCAGTGGAAATTAATCTGCCTCAGGATAGGGGCAGGAGGAGGGCTCTTGTGAATGCCGTAATGAACCTTCGGGTGCCATAAAATGCGGGAAGTTTCTTGACTAGCTGAGAAACGGTCAGTTTCTGAGGAAGGACCCTGCTGCGTAGTTAGGTTACTTAGTGAGTGTGTTGGTTAGTTAGTTAGTTGGTTGGTTGGTTGGTTGGTTGGTTGGTTAGTTAGTTGGTTGGTTGGTTAGTTGGTTGGTTGGTTGGTTGGTTGGTTGATTAGTTAGTTAGTCAGTCGGTAAGTTAATAAGTTAGTCAGTCAGTCAGTCAGTTCCACGCTATACAATCCGAGTTACTGACGTCGCTAACTACCAAAGCCCATGCAGTCCAACAATACATGAAACACTAACAGTTCCACAGAGAGTAAAACTTCACTTTTACTGTTGTGGAACCCGAAATTTAATTATTATGTTCACAAGATCCTGAGTCAGATGTATCCAATCTGTACACTTACATTCTATTTCTTTAAGATTCATTTTACCAATATCCTTCCCCTTACCTCTATGTGCTCCAAGTAACACCTTACTCCACCCTTTCCCAACAAAACCCTATACCCCTTGTCTGTTTCCCCCCACACTTGTCACCTTGCTCTGCTCATCCCCTACTGCTTCATTTTATCACATAAATATTATTTGCCCAGGATCATAACCCTCGTCTCTTCATTACGAAATACTCTCAAACTCCTGTTGTTTCCTCCAACTTAGGGTCAAACATTTTCTTCAGCAACCTGTTCCAGAACACCACGAGTCAGTATTTGCTCCTTGGTGGCGGTCGCAACATTTCAACCCGTACAGAACACTAGGCAAAATTACAGTCGAATTGCTTTTAATTCTTGTGTTTTAAAATAAAGACGCCTAAGGAAAGGCAGAAGAAGTTCCTACAAGTCAATCGGCCCTGAATTTTCTCGCGCATGCAATTTCGATTTGTTCGTGTCTTTCCCAAGTTTTAACTTAGCCAAGTTTTAACTTAACCACATCTGCTGACGTCGCTAAACAAATCATAAATAAGTAAGTAAATCATAAGTGCCCACTTGTGCACAGCTATCCATGGGAAGGAGGATCTAACGCCTCTTTGGTAACCTGTTGCGTTGTGTTGTGTTGTATTATGTTTTGTTGCATTGTGTTGTGTTTTGTTGTGTTGTGTTGTGTTGTTGTGTTCCCGAACCAACTGAAGAAACAACATTTCTGCTTCCGTCGCGGTGTGTCCAGAACCCAACTTGTAGCTTTAACGACTCTCTGATATTGGCTCATTAACAATTCAGTGTATTCCGAATTTTAGAAAAGTGCAGCCGAGGGGGAATAACCAAAGGTAGGCACGCTGTATGACCCCGACATCTTCAATGACCCGCATAACTTGTGATCCCTGTAAGTCATTGGTCAGAGGACCGAGGGTGTAGAAGTGAAGGAAATGGCAACTCCCACCCACTTGCTCACTCCACCTTGAGGACCGAGCGCCGCTGTCGGAATAAGAATCAGCTCTGGCAGTCAACATTTGAAAGGCTGACATTCTGCAGCACTGCACTGAAAGTGGGTGTCTGCTGACTGTGTTGCTGATTGCAGGTACTAGCGCACGGCCGTACTTGCTGACTGGCTGTGCAGTCGAGTAGCTTCACCCACCAGATAATAATTCGTAGATTTGGTGCTGATTTAACACACTGAAACTCGTGACTCAGCAGCTAAATGGCTGAGTCACTCACTATATTCAGGCCACGACAGAAGTCCCACTGCTCCAGCCTCTCTACAAAGAACGAAACCCCACGGGGGGGGGGACTAAATAGAATATTATACTTCTGCAGCATCAATCAAAATTAAGCTAAGAAGGTACAGAAAATTGTACATTACGAGGCTTCTTTTAAAAGAGAAAAGTTCCTCTTTACATCCACATTACTATAAATTACTATAAAGCGGTTTTAATATTTTAATATAATATGACGACCGAAGTGGCCGCGCGGTCTAAGACGTGGGTCTGCGTCCGCTCGCCTGCTGGGATTGTGGGTCCGAATCCCACCGGGACATGGATGTGTGTCTGTTGTGAACGTTGTGTGTTTTCAGGTAGAGGTCTCTGCGTCGGGCTGATCACTCGTCCAGAGGAGTCCTGCAGCCTGTGATATGTCGTTGTGCGTGATCTAGAAACATCGTGAATGAGGAGGCTCTGGCCCACTGGGGGCTGTTGCGCAAAAACAGAAGAAGAATATATAATATACATTAATTATACTTCAGTATTTTAATATACAGTCTTGACTTTTATCTATTTTCGGCTTTTGAATCTCCAATGTTTGTAAAGTTGATATTCGAGCTGTCTAAAGTGGCGTCACTCTAACGGGGTGTATTTAATAACCATTCTTTATGTGTTTTTAATTGCCTGATGATGGCTTTTCACTAAAGCCTAAATGTGTAGCGAGCAACAAAACGTTTATAAATTTGATTGCGGTTCGTATTTTATACTTCCGTTTTACTCTTCGTCTTTCACAACGGGATATCATCGACAAAGATATCTCCTTTATTTGTTACATTTCTCCTGCAATTATACATCCCAGTACTCGCAGAAATATTAGTAGAGTTACAGCTTTGTAACATCCGCTAGCAATTTGGGCTGGTTAAAAGGAACATATTAGTAGAGGTACAGCTTTGTAACATCCGCTGGTTAAAAGGAACATAGGTTACTGAAGGTGAAGGCCACAGGAGGCAGAAAAAGGGCGGGGGTGGGGTACTGCCACTCATGTTACTACAATCCATGTGACCCCTTTCTGTAACCTTTGTACAGAGATAGCACTGCAGTTGACCCCGAATGTCCTCTCGCCATTACAGAATCTCACACTGGACCACATCCCGAGCCAGTTTGGTCCCTTTAACAACCTCACTTCCTGTGCAAATAAGTTAATTCCTAATTCTCATCGTTATCTCTGTCAGGTCTCAGCGGGTTTTTCTTCTGTCACCGTATTCTGTGATACATTGTTGACGTGTTTGTTTTTATATTTTATTCTTCCACGTGGTCTGCTTTCTGTTGTTGATTGATCTATAAAATGCAAGTCGAATATAATGAGACGGATACAACATTACTTCAATCTAAAATTTCAACACAGCAGATCAGTTTAAATGTTCCAATCTGGCGACTGGCTTTACTCTTCATTTTGAGACAACAATCCCAACAAGTAAACAAAATGTAAAACGTAAAGTTTCTGTTGCATTCTGTCCCTTGTGTTTAATTCTATCGGAAACCGAATTAGGGGCAAAGTATCCTGCACCTCGACAAGCACGCATTTCGGTTCTCTTTCTTAAATTTTTTAGAACATTTCGCGCCAGGATAAATATCCAGCGAGTTGCTGTGCAGAAATGCGCAGACGTGGAAGTAGATTTGTGCCTACGTTTGTCGTTACCTATGACCGATTTTAACCATTACTGGAATATTTAAACACATTTTGGCAATATGTCCTAATATCAAATTTCACGACAAACTCTTAAACTGTTCTCGCGGTTTTGCGTGGGTTTATTTATAATCATTTTTCTGCTACCTAAACAGAAAATGAGGGTGTTTGAATGCTGTAGAACCACACAATGAAGAGATACAAAGGGAGTGGAAAGAACAGACGGAGCGTGTCTTATACTGTGGTCATTTTGGTTATGGACCCTGTCTGTATGTCTGTCTATCTGTGTAGCCAGGTAGTGGTCAACACCTGTCGAACTGCTGAAGACAGAAGCATTTTATTTCTTCGAAACGTCCGAAAATCTCCCAACAAACTCCTCGGTTTTCTCACCGAGAAGACCAGAGTGGCAGTGCAAAACCTTCTTGCCTTCTTATCGTTAGCACTAATTGGAGCTTAGTGATCATTTTTCCTATCCGGCCGCTTCCCCCCCCCCTTCCCCCTACGTATGTCCTTTAGTTATGAAGCTTTTGCCTGTCCCCCCTCTCCTGACCCCACAGCGCAAAACTGTTCTGTAAGAAAAAGAATTGTTCCGGGAAAGGATTTGTTTCTGCTGCCTTACTGTAGTTGTGTGAGGTTTCCTGTAAACTCGTTTATCTATTTTGATTCATCCAGCAGCTCTTCTATTAGGCCTTCAGATAAGTTGGTTTTGCTCAAAGCTTGCACAAGATATACTATGCCCCTTTAGAAACGGGTAAGTCTTTTTCAGAGGGTAATTTGTCATTAACATTTCAGTTTGTAACACTGGAATTGTGTTTGTGTACGTTAAATATTTTGTGTTTACTGGCTAACTAAATAGCTATATAACAAGCAATCACCATGACGTTGTTAGAATTGCAGGCTGTAGTGACACTGTGTGTAAACAACATGTCTCTCTGTGATGAGACACTCGACACACTCACATACACTCACACACAACATATTTCTGAGACATTCGACCGCTGATAGATCTATCTTCATATTTATTGCCATCTCTCTTTCTAACAATTTTGCAACTCCATTACAAGCAGTGTTCAGGCCTGTTCCTATGTACCCGTCACTTCTTGTACTGTAGAGTGCGTATAATGCCTCCTGATAGTTGAGTAAAGAGAGACCAACTTGATGTCACTTGCTTTATTATTTCTTTACTTAATGCTTAACATGTTTCGGATGTTAATACATCCATCTTCAGGAGCTTGCGACTTATGTGTTGAGTTATTCCAAGGGTTGCATTGATCTGGTTCGATGTGTGTTGGAGTTACGTTGTGGTATGGCTGTGGTGGTGTGGTATCCGTATGAAGGCTGAGGCACTAGTGCCTCAGCCTTCATACGGATACCACACCACCACAGCCATACCACAACGTAACTCCAACACACATCGAACCAGATCAATGCAACCCTTGGAATAACTCAACACATAAGTCGCAAGCTCCTGAAGATGGATGTATTAACATCCGAAACATGTTAAGCATTAAGTAAAGAAATAATAAAGCAAGTGACATCAAGTTGGTCTCTCTTTACTCAACTATCAGGAGGCATTATACGCACTCTACAGTACAAGAAGTGACGGGTACATAGGAACAGGCCTGAACACTGCTTGTAATGGAGTTGCAAAATTGTTAGAAAGAGAGATGGCAATAAATATGAAGATAGATCTATCAGCGGTCGAATGTCTCAGAAATATGTTGTGTGTGAGTGTATGTGAGTGTGTCGAGTGTCTCATCACAGAGAGACATGTTGTTTACACACAGTGTCACTACAGCCTGCAATTCTAACAACGTCATGGTGATTGCTTGTTATATAGCTATTTAGTTAGCCAGTAAACACAAAATATTTAACGTACACAAACACAATTCCAGTGTTACAAACTGAAATGTTAATGACAAATTACCCTCTGAAAAAGACTTACCCGTTTCTAAAGGGGCATAGTATATCTTGTGCAAGCTTTGAGCAAAACCAACTTATCTGAAGGCCTAATAGAAGAGCTGCTGGATGAATCAAAATAGATAAACGAGTTTACAGGAAACCTCACACAACTACAGTAAGGCAGCAGAAACAAATCCTTTCCCGGAACAATTCTTTTTCTTACAGAACAGTTTTGCGCTGTGGGGTCAGGAGAGGGGGGACAGGCAAAAGCTTCATAACTAAAGGACATACGTAGGGGGAAGGGGGGGGGGAAGCGGCCGGATAGGAAAAATGATCACTAAGCTCCAATTAGTGCTAACGATAAGAAGGCAAGAAGGTTTTGCACTGCCACTCTGGTCTTCTCGGTGAGAAAACCGAGGAGTTTGTTGGGAGATTTTCGGACGTTTCGAAGAAATAAAATGCTTCTGTCTTCAGCAGTTCGACAGGTGTTGACCACTACCTGGCTACACAGATAGACAGACATACAGACAGGGTCCATAACCAAAATGACCACAGTATAAGACACGCTCCGTCTGTTCTTTCCACTCCCTTTGTATCTCTTCATTGTGTGGTTCTACAGCATTCAAACACCCTCATTTTCTGTTTAGGTAGCAGAAAAATGATTATAAATAAACCCACGCAAAACCGCGAGAACAGTTTAAGAGTTTGTCGTGAAATTTGATATTAGGACATATTGCCAAAATGTGTTTAAATATTCCAGTAATGGTTAAAATCGGTCATAGGTAACGACAAACGTAGGCACAAATCTACTTCCACGTCTGCGCATTTCTGCACAGCAACTCGCTGGATATTTATCCTGGCGCGAAATGTTCTAAAAAATTTAAGAAAGAGAACCGAAATGCGTGCTTGTCGAGGTGCAGGATACTTTGCCCCTAATTCGGTTTCCGATAGAATTAAACACAAGGGACAGAATGCAACAGAAACTTTACGTTTTACATTTTGTTTACTTGTTGGGATTGTTGTCTCAAAATGAAGAGTAAAGCCAGTCGCCAGATTGGAACATTTAAACTGATCTGCTGTGTTGAAATTTTAGATTGAAGTAATGTTGTATCCGTCTCATTATATTCGACTTGCATTTTATAGATCAATCAACAACAGAAAGCAGACCACGTGGAAGAATAAAATATAAAAACAAACACGTCAACAATGTATCACAGAATACGGTGACAGAAGAAAAACCCGCTGAGACCTGACAGAGATAACGATGAGAATTAGGAATTAACTTATTTGCACAGGAAGTGAGGTTGTTAAAGGGACCAAACTGGCTCGGGATGTGGTCCAGTGTGAGATTCTGTAATGGCGAGAGGACATTCGGGGTCAACTGCAGTGCTATCTCTGTACAAAGGTTACAGAAAGGGGTCACATGGATTGTAGTAACATGAGTGGCAGTACCCCACCCCCGCCCTTTTTCTGCCTCCTGTGGCCTTCACCTTCAGTAACCTATGTTCCTTTTAACCAGCGGATGTTACAAAGCTGTACCTCTACTAATATGTTCCTTTTAACCAGCCCAAATTGCTAGCGGATGTTACAAAGCTGTAACTCTACTAATATTTCTGCGAGTACTGGGATGTATAATTGCAGGAGAAATGTAACAAATAAAGGAGATATCTTTGTCGATGATATCCCGTTGTGAAAGACGAAGAGTAAAACGGAAGTATAAAATACGAACCGCAATCAAATTTATAAACGTTTTGTTGCTCGCTACACATTTAGGCTTTAGTGAAAAGCCATCATCAGGCAATTAAAAACACATAAAGAATGGTTATTAAATACACCCCGTTAGAGTGACGCCACTTTAGACAGCTCGAATATCAACTTTACAAACATTGGAGATTCAAAAGCCGAAAATAGATAAAAGTCAAGACTGTATATTAAAATACTGAAGTATAATTAATGTATATTATATATTCTTCTTCTGTTTTTGCGCAACAGCCCCCAGTGGGCCAGAGCCTCCTCATTCACGATGTTTCTAGATCACGCACAACGACATATCACAGGCTGCAGGACTCCTCTGGACGAGTGATCAGCCCGACGCAGAGACCTCTACCTGAAAACACACAACGTTCACAACAGACACACATCCATGTCCCGGTGGGATTCGGACCCACAATCCCAGCAGGCGAGCGGACGCAGACCCACGTCTTAGACCGCGCGGCCACTTCGGTCGTCATATTATATTAAAATATTAAAACCGCTTTATAGTAATTTATAGTAATGTGGATGTAAAGAGGAACTTTTCTCTTTTAAAAGAAGCCTCGTAATGTACAATTTTCTGTACCTTCTTAGCTTAATTTTGATTGATGCTGCAGAAGTATAATATTCTATTTAGTCCCCCCCCCCGTGGGGTTTCGTTCTTTGTAGAGAGGCTGGAGCAGTGGGACTTCTGTCGTGGCCTGAATATAGTGAGTGACTCAGCCATTTAGCTGCTGAGTCACGAGTTTCAGTGTGTTAAATCAGCACCAAATCTACGAATTATTATCTGGTGGGTGAAGCTACTCGACTGCACAGCCAGTCAGCAAGTACGGCCGTGCGCTAGTACCTGCAATCAGCAACACAGTCAGCAGACACCCACTTTCAGTGCAGTGCTGCAGAATGTCAGCCTTTCAAATGTTGACTGCCAGAGCTGATTCTTATTCCGACAGCGGCGCTCGGTCCTCAAGGTGGAGTGAGCAAGTGGGTGGGAGTTGCCATTTCCTTCACTTCTACACCCTCGGTCCTCTGACCAATGACTTACAGGGATCACAAGTTATGCGGGTCATTGAAGATGTCGGGGTCATACAGCGTGCCTACCTTTGGTTATTCCCCCTCGGCTGCACTTTTCTAAAATTCGGAATACACTGAATTGTTAATGAGCCAATATCAGAGAGTCGTTAAAGCTACAAGTTGGGTTCTGGACACACCGCGACGGAAGCAGAAATGTTGTTTCTTCAGTTGGTTCGGGAACACAACAACACAACACAACACAACAAAACACAACACAATGCAACAAAACATAATACAACACAACACAACGCAACAGGTTACCAAAGAGGCGTTAGATCCTCCTTCCCATGGATAGCTGTGCACAAGTGGGCACTTATGATTTACTTACTTATTTATGATTTGTTTAGCGACGTCAGCAGATGTGGTTAAGTTAAAACTTGGCTAAGTTAAAACTTGGGAAAGACACGAACAAATCGAAATTGCATGCGCGAGAAAATTCAGGGCCGATTGACTTGTAGGAACTTCTTCTGCCTTTCCTTAGGCGTCTTTATTTTAAAACACAAGAATTAAAAGCAATTCGACTGTAATTTTGCCTAGTGTTCTGTACGGGTTGAAATGTTGCGACCGCCACCAAGGAGCAAATACTGACTCGTGGTGTTCTGGAACAGGTTGCTGAAGAAAATGTTTGACCCTAAGTTGGAGGAAACAACAGGAGTTTGAGAGTATTTCGTAATGAAGAGACGAGGGTTATGATCCTGGGCAAATAATATTTATGTGATAAAATGAAGCAGTAGGGGATGAGCAGAGCAAGGTGACAAGTGTGGGGGGAAACAGACAAGGGGTATAGGGTTTTGTTGGGAAAGGGTGGAGTAAGGTGTTACTTGGAGCACATAGAGGTAAGGGGAAGGATATTGGTAAAATGAATCTTAAAGAAATAGAATGTAAGTGTACAGATTGGATACATCTGACTCAGGATCTTGTGAACATAATAATTAAATTTCGGGTTCCACAACAGTAAAAGTGAAGTTTTACTCTCTGTGGAACTGTTAGTGTTTCATGTATTGTTGGACTGCATGGGCTTTGGTAGTTAGCGACGTCAGTAACTCGGATTGTATAGCGTGGAACTGACTGACTGACTGACTAACTTATTAACTTACCGACTGACTAACTAACTAATCAACCAACCAACCAACCAACCAACCAACTAACCAACCAACCAACTAACTAACCAACCAACCAACCAACCAACCAACCAACTAACTAACTAACCAACACACTCACTAAGTAACCTAACTACGCAGCAGGGTCCTTCCTCAGAAACTGACCGTTTCTCAGCTAGTCAAGAAACTTCCCGCATTTTATGGCACCCGAAGGTTCATTACGGCATTCACAAGAGCCCTCCTCCTGCCCCTATCCTGAGGCAGATTAATTTCCACTGCTGTGAAATACCGAAGGATCAGCCATCGTCCGAGGCCTTGTGAAATGCTTTGTAACTTTGTAAGTTTTTACGGTTTGCAGTTGTTAAGCCCTTGCCGAACTGCCAAGCTGGAAAACCACCCCTTGTCGGATATCCGCGACAGCCTAATCAATAAATTCGCAGGGCGTTTCTCGATCCGCAGATATAGCGTGGAATGTTACTGCAATTCAACAGAATGTGAAAAAGCATGTATTTTTTTCTTTCCCAAATAAAGTGGTTTAATGAGGCTTCTGCGATGGCTTTAGGGTTTTGAGCAACAAGTGGACTTCATGGAACAGAACTGTTGTGCTGTCTGGGCACCTGGGATGCTGAGACTTTGCATTGACGAACGTGAGGTGGAGTAGCCAGTGTCCTCATCGGTCGCCTGCTGCTGGACTGAGAACCTGACAGTGTCACGGTGGGCAGTGAAGTTGTAACTGCTGACATTCGGTTCTGTTCTAGACTTTATGATAGCGGATTTGTACATTAGCTGATCGCAGTGGCTGCGCGGTCTAAGGCGTAGGTCTGCGGCCGCTCACTTGCTGGGATGGAGGGTTCGAATCCCGCCGGGAACATGGAAGCCTGTTTATTCTGAGTGTTGTGTTTTCTACAGGTAGAGGTCTCTGTGACGGGCCGATCCCTAGTCCAGAGGAGTCCTACCGCGTGTGAATGCATCATTAAGTGTGATCAGGTGCAACAATAACTCTCTACACCTATAGTGTATGGACAGCAGAGTTCAGAATAAGTGAGAGAGAGAGAGAGAGTGTACCTGAACATAAGAGAAAAATTTCGTACAAGGATTCTGAGAGGAGCTAAGCGTTATTCGGAAAGCGCATGTTTGTAATACTTATGGTGTGTTGACTAATATAAAGAGCTGTAACGTAAGTAGAGAGAGGAAAAGTTGCAATTTGGTCCCAAGAAGTGTGGATAAAGGTGTACCCTAGCAGATCGACATTCCTATCTGGCTTTTCATTAAAGTCGAGGTTCCGGGATTCATGTGCAGGCACTTCCTAACATTGTTCACCTATACGTCCTCTACTACGGCCAGTTAGTGTTCTCTGGCACTTGTTAGTGACTGTCATAGATAGCCTGTTATAAACAGGTGGGAAATCCTTCGGCGGTGATAGACACTGCCTGAATTCTCCGAGATGAGGTTAAATACGAAGTGTTGGCTTCACTCAGGGAGGATACGAACCGACTCAATGTTAGGTTAGAGAACCAGCAGTTACTGTCCAGGGACCTACCGGAAGGACTGAAGATAAAGTGAATCATCAGTGGTCCACAGCCGCAAATCATTATCAGGGATCAGGCAACGGCCTTTACCAAATTCAAGTAGGCCTTATGTGCAGAAAAAAGGGGTGTGCTGAGTGGTGCCACCTCACTGGGAAATGCATGTAATAGCAGAGGAATTCTTGTAAGATGATACGCTTTTGCTGTGGTAATTCGGCGCGAAATACGATGAAAATGAAGAAGGAAGAACGTAAACGCAGCAAGGGGCACGTCGTAGGGCAGATGGTTGAGGCACTGCGCTACAAGCCGCAAGGTCGCGGGTTCGATTCCGGATGCTGTCATTAGAATTTTCCATTGACATAATCCTTCCGGCCACACTATAGCCCTAGGATCGACTCAGTCTCTAACAGAAATGAGTACCAGGAATATTTCCTGCGGGGTAAAGGCGGCCGGTACATAGGGGTAAACCTTAACAAAATCGTGTGGCGACTGTCATGAAATCTGGGAGCATTTACCTCCTGGAATCCTGAGGGCCTGTTCTGGCCTGTAGTGGGATTGTTTTGTGCTTACCTGAAATGCTGTGTAACGAAACTGCTAAAACTAGAACAAACAGCTGTACAAAATTATTGCCCTGCTTTATCATTGCATCAGGTACTTGCCGAACTGAGTTATATAGACGTATAAATACAACACACTAAATATTAGCTCAAGAAAATAGTTAGTAAAAGTTTTCGTACAAAATGTGCTTACAATCTGTTCACGTATTTCATATACAACATAATTAAAATAAAATTTACTTCTTGAACAGATTTATTCCGCCTTCCCACATGTATCTTGTCGTCTCCACCAACCTTGCCTACTCAAAATGTTTTATCACAATCACGTTATTTCAAGATTTTACTTTCAGTGCAATTAATACAGCGCTACAATATCGAAAGCGTAAAAAGTTTTACAATTACACAGTTTCAACCCCACCACTATGAATCATATTGTAGCACCGTGCATTTTCGTAGAATCACTTCAATGTATCAACCAACGAATGCACATATAATTTCACACAAAACACTTTTAAAACACTCCGACATGTTTCGATCTTGTCAGATCATCATCAGAGAGCTTTGTTCCTTGCTAAAGTTATATTACAGTATTCACAATTCAATTCTTATTTGCAAACGAAATGTTGTGGCAGCATATCATGTTGTGTTGTGGAGCAGTGGCTAGGTGTGCGTCGTACGACGCACACCTAGTCACTGCTCCACAACACATTCCCACACAACATGATATGCTGCCACAACACCTCGTTTGCAAATAAGAATTGAATTGTGAATACCGTAATATAACTTTAGCAAGGAACAAAGCTCCCTGATGATG
>Ga0123357_10005938_pt1 | contig 14746 bp, 5 predicted proteins | sample TergutEmb28metaG_FD_89873 | JGI IMG/M metagenome (GOLD analysis project Ga0123357, IMG submission 89873) | Embiratermes neotenicus P4 segment gut microbial communities from Petit-Saut dam, French Guiana - Emb289 P4 | ecosystem: Host-associated > Arthropoda: Insects > Digestive system > Gut ...
CCAACCAGATACAACAGTATGCAGATATTTATTTACTGCAAAGCTACTCTACATGTTTCGGGTGTCACAGCACCCATCATCAGGAGTACTAAAAACTGTAACCGCAGCCTCCGGTACAGGTCACAATACTGGTACAGCTACTTCCCTCCAACGTGGCCCGATCGGGCCACGTTGGAGGGAAGTAGCTGCTGTTACAGTTTTTAGTACTCCTGATGATGGGTGCTGTGACACCCGGAACATGTAGAGTAGCTTTGCAGTAAATAACTATCTGCATACTGTTGCATTCGGTTGGAATTTTTATTAACACATAATAATGGTTGTTTGGCATTACTATTCTTACTAATGTTTGGATTTTGAATTTCAATTTCAAAATCCAACTCTTCATGTATATAACAGTCCATTTTGTGCTTTTCATGTGCATAATGACACACCATATTTTTTACCTTCGTTCCAAACGATGGAAACAAATCATTTGCTTTCCAAATTTTTAGGACATGAGTTCCTTTGTTTACTGGTTTAGAACAAACATATTTTATTTATCCCGCAGTCTTGAATAGCCCTTAGGGACCACATTTCATTTGCTTCAGCTACTGTGTTGTTGTTGTTGTTGTTGTTGTTGATGCCGTCATATAGATCTGCACCCTTTACACTTTACAATCCAATAAACAGCTGCAAAAGTAATGTCTGCCTACTAAAACCTGTAAGTTTACAGGGTCATTAATGAACCTATATGTGGACTCCCTAAATAAAATTCTGCAGTTTGTCCGCAGAACATACTTGCCGCACAATTTCTTCGAATAAGCAGTGATTCCACTTACGCCCTTCAACGGCATTAACCAAATGATCTTTGAAATAAAGGTGGAATATATTTTCCGTGACGAAGGAAAGAGATTTTTAAATATTCCTTGTAGTAAGGATGCGTAAATTTGTCTTATCATGCAAGACCACGTATTATCCTACATCTTATACTTGAACCCCATGTTAAGTTTAAGTAATGTCCAAGGAAGTTCTTGACTGTAGGGTACGAATCTACAGTTTTCTAAATAATAGACCGGAATTTACGGCTAAAATTTAATTTTTGTCGCGCTCACTATAAGAGAACTTAGAATTTAATTACCTAAAATACAGTGGAGTTTGAAGAGCGTTGTTTGGAAACGAAGTAATTCTGCACGTTGTGGGATGATTTCTTGAGGCAGTATTCAAATTAATGTCGATGAACGGGCCGCGTTTCTTTCGAAACTTACTTGCAATAGGCTGAACCCACTACTACAGATATTCTGTTTGATGTGTAAGTAGCAGAATTGGGCTGTGTCATTGCGTTATATTTAAACCGATATTTTAATCACACGCTTGGTCAGTGTCTTGTGTTTTGACGGAGACAACATTTCGGTAACATGAAGATGTCCGGCACCATGCCGGATTCTTTCCGGACTTACCTAACAGCAAGGGAGGAAGAAGAGTCGGAAGATCAATGACATGAACGTTGAAAGAAATGGGCAGAAACAAGGGGCGTTACTGACTGGAATAAAAGTAACTTCTTTCAAGACCAAGTTCTCTCTTGCTTTTCTCTTCTGAATGCACGAAAGTGGCTTATATTCCGTAATACTGAATTTCGTGTGTAAAAATGCCAAGATTAGCATTTCTATACCCTACGTCGTCGATCCCAGTGCCGCATGGTTTAAGACTTTGATTTTCGGCCACTCGCTTGCTGGTATTATCGGTTCGAATACCGCCAGGATTATGGATATCTGTGTCTTGTGAATATTGTGTGTTGCCAAGTAAGGTCCCTGAGATGAACCCATCACTCATCCAGAGGAATCCTACCGTGTGTGGTGTGTTTGAGTGTCATCGTGAAGCCTCGATTGTAAGGAGGCCCTGGTCCACTAGAGGCTGTTCCACCATTAAAAATGTACTCTGCATCACAACCCATGTAGAGTAAGATATGGTCTAGAAGCTTATGGCAGTCAAATGTCCCAGAAGGCTTTAATATCCTAGACATTTAATTGCTTGAAATGTGGAGTGCACGAAACAGTACTGAACAACTCGCTTCCCTACTTACATATGGACGCAATATTTAAAAGTCCAAATTCTTAATGTAAAGTGATCCTGTTATAGGCTCGGTGTGTACCAGAGGGTGGGTACTCTTCCATGACCGCGGCACTAGAAGGAGCTGAGAGGTCAGCAGCACGCCCCAGCCACACTTTACCACCGAGAAAGACCCGGTACCCATTGTACAAGAGACTGGGGGAGCCCAAGGGCCGGTCCGGACGGGCGGAAAATCTCCTCCTCTCCGGGATATGATCCCGGACCGTCCAGCGGACCCAAATTCTTAAACTTTTAGGAAAAATCGCTGTTTATTTTGAGAAAATATAAGGAAACTGTTGTTGCGCTCAGTGAAAAAATTGTGGGGACTAGAACTTTAAGACGAGGGTTGCTCACGTATATGGCCGTCATTGTGCCTGAGGAGGTTAAGTGAGATCGCTGTATCCTCTGCAGCTGTGTGTTTTCACTGCCATAGTTACGTGGCAGAAGGTAACAATACATAAACTGTTGTTAACATACTGAAGGAAAAATTATTATACTTTTCAAGATATTTCCCATTAGATATTTTATAATTTTAGAAGAAATTTGGTATCCACGTCAAAGATTATTGCTAGAGAATAAAAAGCATATAGTTAAAATGTGCAGCCAGCCGGAAGTGATGGTAAAAGCTGTAGGATCAAGGGCATAACTTCTTGTAAACATGTATTTGTCTGGAAAAAGCAAAAATTAGACTCCAGTCCCAAGATGTAGGCGTAAATGGCGGCATATTATTTAAACGGGTCTTAAACGAGTGGTGAGACAGAAGGCTGACTGAATTCAACTGGCTTAGGGTAGAGTTTAGTGGCGGACATTTTGCGAACCCAGCAATAAATTTTCTGTGTCATAAAGGAGAAATATCTTTTATAACTGAGGAATTCCTTTTTCCGATTTCGGATTTTTATTGGCCAGTTTGCACGGCAGAGACACACGGGTCATATCCTAGGGGCTTCCACGTAGGACTAACTTGCACAAAATGGTACTAGGAGAGGTTTCATGACGAACATTTTGGATTTACAATATCAGTATAATTCTTCCGGTATTTTATATTTACTTTCATTCATTTGAGCTATGTAATATCAATTGGCAGCTTTGTTAAAGGAAGAGTATAAGAAGTACTGATCCAAGGATTCAGTTAGTTAGCTGGTTGGTTAGTTAGTTAGTTAGTTAGTTAGTTAGAAGTTCGATTTCAATACTGTGCTCTTTATCAGTCTAACGAAGTAGGTTCTGTACAGGTAACGTCCGAAGTCTGAAATCATGAAGGCCTCCTTTTTGGTCATTTGGGTGACGCTGAATTTTTTTGTGCTGCTATCGATTACTTCCAGGCTTATATTACTGTTTTAATACTGTAGGTTATTTTGCTCTCTTATAAGATATTTGAACAGTGTAATTGTTATAAAACAAAAACCACCGTTGTCCAGCTTATGATAATTGATATACAGAATATGTGACACAGGAGGCTGTGGTATATTAAGATACATAATTGTAGAATATTTAATAAAATTTGAAAATGGAGGACTCACACATACAAAGTCACACATGTAAAACACTTATCTCATAAATCTATTTTAAAAAGTCCAGATCGAGACAGGCTGTCTTTTCTCTGCAAATCCCAACATTACTTGTGCAAATGATATGTTACCTTAATTCACTTTTGCAGTATAACATCCTCAATTTATCCTCCTATTCCATCGGTCAGTTCGTAACGAGCTTTCTTTGCGAGTCAATTCCATCCCACTTTGCAGACATCAGAATGAGCAAAGTGTAGTGCAACATGACGTAACTGGATAGACGCAGACACCAACTTAATGGCTTGCTGAATATTTTAGAGGTCGCCATTTTTCTTCACAGATATCATTCTGTAAACTTCCCGTCCACACGAAACGAGTACGGTTATTGCACAGCTTTATGGCCACACTGTTGATAAAGTAATCAGCGTCAGGGATAGAGGGGTAGAACGCGTCCCATTCAGCGGTAACTAACCGGGGAAGCCAAAAAAAAAGTGTCCACTGGCTGATTGGTCTGTGAAGAGTGACGTTTATTACTTATCAGAATTCAATTTTTACCTCGCGGAGGTAGCAGTCTTTGTCGTTTATAGAGACTACCAACAAAGCCGTTTTGGGGAAATAATCGCTAATTAGTAGGGAGAAAGTAATGAACGGAAGAGACAAGGCGCATGCAAGAGTTTGGTGGGGAAAACTGAGGGAAGAAACCACTTGGAAAGCCTAGGCGTATATGGGAGAATCATAATATAGTGGATCATTAAGAAACAATATTCTGGGGCGTGGACTGGACTGACTTGACTCAGTATACAGACAGGTGAAGAGCTCTTGTGATCTCGACCATGAAACTTTGGGTTTCATAAAATGCGGGAAACATCTTGACTAGCAGAAGAAATGTAAGACGTTCGAGAAAGACTATGTTCCACGGAGTTCTTTAACTGAACAGGTTCTGACTGTGTGATTCATATTGAACACAGGAAAAGGTTAATAGAGGAAAATAGATAAGTCATCAGTCGCAGCACAACTTACATTTTCTTTCAGAGTCATTGGCGACTGACGAGTTACCATTTTTTCCTCTATTGAGTTGTAACGCAACGGGACGTGTTCTGTTGAGTTTAAGGCAAGTGCTTTGTTTGGCTGGACTCAGAGGTTCTTAGTTTTACATCACTTGCAACGTATAATTATCACTGTTCTTTAAAGATTTAAATTGGAAGTTGAAACCTAATTTATTTAAGTATCCATCTATAGGGGAGTAAGACGGGCTGAAGGTCCACCCACGTTATCCCAAGGAAACGATTCCCCTTTGACCTAAACATTGTGTAGGAGGATTGCCTGGCACAAGTGTTGGTCTGGATACAGTGCTGAAGACGTAAATGTGTGAGAGAAGAACTTCAAATTTCCGGTTACCAGCGAGTCATTTTACAGACTGAAATCTTGTTGCTCATAGTAAAACGTATGTAACAAACGTGGTAAATGTAACGACATCGGAAACGACATATCTTTTTTGAACATTTTAAAATTGATGAATTTCGAAACGACTTCATTTTGTCCGCCCTCAGTGACCTGTAGAAGAAGTTCTGTGGCTTACAATATTACAATGAAGAAACCATACTTTATAACACAAATTTAAATTATGCACAACAGTGAATTGGCCAAAAATTATTCACAAGGGTTATTCAAACTAGCTGTATAACAGGTAAGACAGCCTCTCGCAGATAACTTTAGTGTCGTAAATTGATTAATCTGGATCATTCAGCGTACAGCCTCGATCTGGCATCGAGTGAATTTTGTCCGTTTTCAGCGCTGAAAGAAAGTATTCGCTGCCACAAACATGAAGTTAATGGATAAGCTAAAACAGCTGTGACATGATGGATAATAATACAGGACCCGGTCATCTGTCAAGAGGGAATAGGAAGTTTCATCCCTTGGTATGATAAACCCTTGAGTTTTGGGTGCTAGTCATTAGTAAGTTAATGGAATACCAGTGCAATTAGACTTGAAATGTTTTTATTATAGATAAAAAGGGCCAAAAAAGGGCTCATACGCTATGTAAAATTTTTATTCCATCTGATCCCCATAAGATTTCATTTCATATTTGCATACTTTCCACCATTTGTGTTATGTACTGTAGTCTGCTGCGTTGTAACACTCTGTAGTTTGGTAGGTGGTAACGAACTTCTCGGAATAACATACTGTTCAGAACTGAAGGCATAAAATGAAAATGGCTGGAAGATGTAATATTATGTTCTGTTGTAACGTTGGTAAGAATATAATAGGCTACATGTTTACATGTTTCAAAGGTGTCAAAAGGACTTGAACACAGTCCATTTTCAGGCAGAGGAACAGTCACCACAATAACCACTGCTGGTGTTGAACCCTATCAGCTGGAGCATTCTCAGGCTTCTGTTTGCGCGCTGTGTTGTTACGTTACCTTTTGGGAAAAGCAACTACAGCATAGATCGAGGAAAAAGTACGCTTTCAGAGTCTCTGGTATTAGAAATTCAAGTACTAATTTGCTTGCGGTAACTGGGTGTAACTTGGTACTTAACAAGGCCAGTTTTCAACAGAAGAGTGCCTGAACATTGTACATAGTTATGGACAGAATCATTGTCATTTGCTGTAGCTCCATAGAGTGAAGTCCTTTTCGAGGAAATAATGGTCGTTAAGCTACTAAAGAAACTTGCGTATTTTTTGTGCCATTAATTTTATTGTCATTTTTCAGAACAGCCAGCCTAAAGAAACTGCATGAGTACAGTCTAATTAAAAATTTCCAACTCCTAAAGATGTATATTACATTTTTCTTCCCATTCCCTTATACGTCTCGCAAGTCTCTTCCATTCGTGGTTTTCCAAATAAAATTTTTTAACTTTCCTCAGCTTTTGCTACACCCTGTCCTTATCTCATAATATCGTTCTTGTTAATTCGAGTAATATTTGGTGAAACGTACAGATTGTGATACTTATTACTATGCAATTTTTTCCATCCTCCTGTCCCTGACTCTCCCTGTCTAGAAATGTTCCTCCCTGAACCCTGTTCTTAGATACTACAAACCGCCCATCTCTACAATGACACGAATTCAGTCAAACTCAGTGCCACTTCGTTGGTGTCTATCGAAATATCTTTATATTCAGCTCTCAGGTCTGTAGGTTACGGTGCAGCTGTTTAGAGAGTAGCATATTTTAAATATATTTATTTATGAACCGTAATATATCAGATTATTTAGTTCCAATAACAGTGTGGAAAGTGGCAAATGTATGGAAGTGATAAGAAATGTTGTAAACATGGCTATGGGTAATATCATGCCTCTTGTCTGGGTGGCTGAACAAAAATATTCCATAAAAAACAGGCTTTTCAGCTGAGACATGAACTGAGCACTTCTGAAAGAGCAGATACATTGCTGTTTCAGTCAGATCGTTTGTTTCGTCTTCTGTAACATGCTGGACTTACTACAGTCTTGTGTATTCAATATCCAAGATTATCTGTTACTTGGAATAAGCTGTAACTCTCGATAGCGTATGGTTTTGTTACAGGCTCTACAGGAAATGTAATAGCTGTTCCAAGAAACTTTCAAGAGCCTTTGATAAAATCTAGGCTACAGGCTATTTGCAACTAGGATTAGCATTATGTTGTATGAAATGGGACAGGATAATTTTCTTCGTTTCTCTGGTTTCTTCTTCCTCTACACAAGAAGCCTCATACAGCATCCAACAGTATCACTTGAAGGTGTTCCTATACCTCCCTTGAATAACCTGCTACGTATTCTCATCAGTCCGTTAGAGTCGAAAGAGAAGACGTTTCCCTAACAGGAAAGAAAATGTATTTCTTGTGGTAATACATTCAGATCCCAAACAGCAAGAATGACATATGTCACGTAATGTGATATCAGAAAATGTGGAAGTTTGTCTATAGTACTTTATATGGTTTTTCTAATATACTTTGGTAGTTTAGACGTTTTGATGCGTTGTGGTAAGCTGACATGTTATGCGTCACGTAAGGTTGCGTGTGTGGTAGATCTGCCATCTACAGGGGGTCCTTTTAAAAACATACCCCAATACCAAAAACCGTCTTTTATTTATCCAACTGAATGCACAACCAAATTTTTCTAGAACAATCTAGTTGTGCTTTCAGTTAGATAAATAAAAGACGTGATAATATCAAGATGAATGGTAAAACTGTGAAAAAACCAAAACCTATATGTATTGTCCTCAATTTTCTATGGTAGCATACCAACAGCAAAGAGGCCCTGATAGTTTGGAGGAGTTTTCTTAAAGAACTCGTGTATAAAAATAATCCAAACAGCACAGAGTAACTGGAACTGATCACTGACCACACCATCAGCAGCTCCGAAGCGTAGCACTCTGAATATTGTTCAGAAGAGGGATTTTTTTAAATAATACATTTTTTTCAGACTGCTTTACACAATTTACTTTCATGGAAATGTTATGTAAAATGGAGTACGCTGTATTTGAATAAGACTTTAAATTAATCTAGTGGGCCATGTAGATCAGTCGGTATAGCGACTGGCTACGGGCTGGGTGGTCCGGGGATCGAATCCCGGTGGGGGCGAAATTTTCCGCACCTGTCCAGACCGGCCCTGGGGCCCACCCAGCCTCCTGTAAATGGGTAATGGGTCTTTCCCGGGGGTAAAGAGCGGCCGTGGCGTGATGCTGACCCCTCAACTCCTTCTAGTGCCGTGGTCAAGAAAGAGTAGAGCTATACCTCTACTCCTCCTATGGGCCGTACGGCCTGTAGAGAGCCTCAGTGCTTGTACAATGGTGCACTCTACCTTTACTTTAAGTTAATCTGTCTCTAGGACCAATTTGTATTCTAACGTACCAGACAGAAACTCTACTCTGGGGGTGGATTTGACTATGTATATGCAACGTGCGGGGACCGCGGTAGCACAGTGGTTAAGGTTATGTGCTACAAATCGGAAGGTCGCTGGTTTGATCCCAGCTGGTGTCATTGGCATTTTTCAGTGACATAAAATCCTTCCCATTGCACTATGGTCTTGGGGTCGACTCAGCCTCTAGCAGAAATGAGTACCAAGGGTATTTGCTGGGGGTAAAGACGGCCGGTGTGTAAGGTTGACAACCTACCACCATCCTGTGCCACTGTCACGAAATCTGGGAACCTTAACTTCCTGATACCCTCTGGGTCCCTCCAGGCCTGTAACGGGACTGCTTTACCTTTATATGCAATGTGTGATTTTGCCTCATTGCAATGAACCAATTATTGCTGCTAACACGTACTTTTATTTTGATTTTTAAGGATGGAAGTCGTGTATACAACACTTTGAACTAAACGCATACAGTACCGCACACGTCACGTAAGTTGGGCGGTGCTGGACTCGTACATTGTTCACGAAGTGCCAAATGCATTCTGCAGAATTCGGTTTGTTTTTCATCAAATGAGCTTGTGTTCTGAATCGTGCCTTTCAGTTCCTCTGTCAGGGGTGGACCGTGTTTGACGATGACCTGTGTCACGATCGGACAAAAATCAACAGTACAGATTATATTAATTTTCTTCTCTTACAGAATATTTTCCTATTCCGATTAACCTACGAATAGAAATATTGTCGATATTATTACTTTAAAACGAGATTAAAAGGACAGACCAAACCGGCTAAATCAGTTTAATGTAAATTGTACACTACGCGTGAAGTAATACTTTGAATTCGGGCATGCGTAACGGAGTTCATTGTTCATATGGTTCCGAAAATGCTGTTTGAAACATCGCTATGGAAAGCAACACGACGACCGCAGTTGGCAGGCAGATACACAAGCAAACAGTCGTAATGTACATAAACATAACTCTATTTTTATACGTTGTACAAAACAAAATGAAAGTGTCTGCCAAAGGGTCATACAGACAGATGCTTCAAGTCTGACATTCTGAATACCGTTCATCGTGATATATTCTTATAATAAAACCAATGAGAAGCACCAGTTTCTCAAATTTGTTTTTGGAATAGGTCTCTACATGCTTCGGACAGTATCTCTGTCCATTATCAGGAGTCTAGAACTGTACACACAAAATAGGTATAGGTCATACAGGTTACGCTGACTGCTTGATAGCAAGCAATCAGCATAACCTGTATGACCTATACCTATTGCTGTGTGTACAGTTGTAGACTCCTGATAATGGACAGAGATACTGTCCGAAACATGTACAGTCCTATTCCAAAAACAAATTTGAGAAATTGGTGCTTCTCGTTGGTTTTATTATAACGCTTCAAGTTAGTTAGTACAAAATGTGATACGCATTATGTAACAAGTTGAAATTACGCTTAGGTTTACTTTAACGCAAATTAATGGCACATGTACGCATTCATTTACAATGTACAAAACAACGTTACACAAAATAATGCTTATTCTCCACCGTGGCTTTTATCTGTTACACAGCTCTACTTTGGCTCTAAGCGATAAAACTAAAACCAGTATGTGCCAGCAGCTCCGTAAATGGGCCGACGGAAGTCATAATCAGATCTGCTTCCGGTTGCTATCAAAACAAGTACAGGTCGTGTTGTTCGGTTACTTCTGAATGTAGGACTGAAAAGAGACTTCTTCCGTTTGAATGTGAATATTGTTCATGTCGTGACAACACAGTACACGGTCTCGTTTTTAGTACAGTAAGTTACTTAACGTGACGTTAGGATGACTGGCAGACCTCCGTAAGATTGGGATATCGGTCCGGAAATCGATTATCGTGAATGAAAATCCCTCGTACATTTTCTCATTTGCTCCAAACATTTACTTCAGATTATATCAGAAGTGCTTTGTCTACCCCTTTCCAATGTATCATTCATTAATAATACTAATCTCGGTACTATGTTGTCCGAGCTAGTTACATTGTCGCTAAATAATGCATAAAATCGGCACTCACAATAACGTAACTGCCTACAAGTAAATATTTAAATTAACAGTCAGTAACCAAGTATGGTCTTAAAAAAGCCAAGAAATAAATAATTAAACTCTTTTTATTTTGGCGCAACAGTCCCCATTGGGCCAGGGCCTCCTCATTCACGAGGTTTCTAGATCACACAACGACGCACCATAGTCGGTGGGACTCCTCTGGATGAGTGGTTAGCCCGTCGCAGGGACCTCTAACAGACAACACATAAACACTCAAATGAGACAGACATCCACTCCCCCGGTGGGATTCGAACTCACAATCCTAGAAGATGAGCGGCCGCAGACCTACGCCTTAGACCGCGCTGCCACAGGGACCGGCTAATTAAATTATTACAGAGCCCAAATATCTTATGATATAATTATTACAGTCTAAATCTGTGCTGGCAGAACCGAACAATAGCCCATTGCTGTCATAAGCACCTTCCGAATGTCAGAATTTTGCGTCAAAATAGACTAGCAACGATTAGTTTCACATTATTTACAATTATGCTAAGATTTGACACAGTAAAATGCAGTTTATGAGTGCCTATTTTTGTTCATTAAGTAAAATAATGCGAATAACTTAAACTTTTTATATATTAAAAACTCATTTAATTGCATGAGGCGAAATAAACATTTACGATACAGAGATGTGAGATTCTCACTGCGCTCAGTGTTAAGGTTATTGTCTTTCTAAAATTTAATGTTGTGTACGTGTGCATAGGAGTCTTGCCGAAATAGTGGGAACAGTGCACAAAACACCCCAAGCCGCTGTGATAATGTTTAAGGTTTTATGACCAGCCTCGTGGTCTAGTGGTCAGAGTCTCTGCCTACTAATCACGAGGTTCCGGGTTCGATTCCCGGTTCTACAGTGGGAATTTTCCCTGAAGGGGAGGATTCCCGCGGTGACCATGGTCTGGGTAGTTTAGTAGAATTTAGGTTTAACGGCCCTCCTGGCACTATATCCTCCTATATCACCACTCACATCATCGGGGCAACGTAACCTCGCCTCATGGGCGTCCCAACCTCAGAAGTCGGTAATACTTCTGCCATGCCCAGGAGGGAAGACCACGAAGTCCACAAGGACATGTGGGGGCATTGGGGGGAAAAAATATCCTTTCGTATAGATACGCGCCCCAACAAACTTGGTGGCTTAGGATACAAGACAAAATAATTTTTCATCCCTGACCTGTAGCTTCCAAAGGAAGAAATTTCTTTATAGGAAGCGTCAGTAAACCATTTTTTTATCAATGGAAGAATTTAATTAGAGGGTCTGAGGACAATTAAGAAGACCACTTGTCAAATTTGCGCACCTCGGGTCCAATAATGCCACGAAATTCTGAATACGAAAGATTACTGTTGACCACTCAGCCAGCATGTTCGATCGTTATTCCGTAAATCGAAACCCGATGTTAAAGCCTACCGGCCAAAATAACGCATCCTCACTATGAATGTTCTAACGTAAAGAAATAGGGTAACGTGAAATCCGTTCAACCGAGCAAACAATAAAAACAATAACAATAATAACCAGGACTCCAAACTACATTTACTGCGAAAAACAATGTGCTATATTTCGGTGCTTTCGCTGACAAGTGTAGAAAGTAAACCACTGATATTAAGGGGAGCTTGGGTCACAGATTGGGAGGGAGAACAAAACACATTGGAGCCCGCATAAGCAGGCAGGTTACATAACTAACGTACTGCTAACTTGATTCTATGTTATAAGTTTTGCTATCATCAGTGGGGAAAAGGAAGGGAAAGTTCTGCATTCCCCTCTAACACCTTCAATCAATGTCCATTTCCCCTACTTTACCTTGTTCTCTGTACACCCCCATACTTTTGTTCCAGGTGCAGTGTTAGAGCAAGAGTGTACCACAGTAATTTCTTTACCATTTGTCATATGTAAGCCGAATGACATACCGAGCCATGTTTGAGGCAAGCAGAAATGAGAAAATATGCAAGTGTTTTGTCGGATCACCCGTAAGGAAAAACATACGGCAGATCTAAGTATAGATTGGAGGCTAATAATAATCGTGAAATACGGATTGAGGTTGTAGAGTGCATGTTAAACCATTGTCAAACCTTCATATGTTACTGCATTCAACTGTTTTAGGACAGGGCTCAACTGCGCACTGTTGTGAACACGGTACTGAATCTTTGGTACTTACAGAAGGTAGGAGGATTTAGTGACAAGCAGCATGGCTGTCAGTTCCTTACAAAAGCGCAGTTGCAGTTCTATCAATAATTACAGTGGGTTATAAGCATATTGTTTAAAGGTATTTGCTGTTATTTGATTATTAACTAACGAATTATCGATAATACTGGCGCAAAGCCCAGAGAAAACTGCAGCAGCGATGATTATTTTAGTTTTCACGTATTTATTTAAATCAGTATGTGGTTTATTTAACAAGAGTATCTAAGATTCGGTCCGTAGGGCTTCGAATATAATGATTTATGTTGAATGAAGTATGTGAAATGGTGTGAATTGAGTACCGTGGCTTAACCTAAGACATCTTTAGAGTAATTTCCTGGAAACTTCAGAGACAGTCTCTTTAGTGGTTACTTTACCTACGACAAAGTTTAAGATTCAGAAAATTTACATTCTTTCCTCAGGGTGCATTTGTGTGTTTTACGGACATCGGAACGAAGAGCGATTTACTGTCAAAAAAATTGCCTGATTTTTCTTTGTAACCGAGAAGGAGTGTGCTAACGGAGCGGTAGCAAAGGAACATTTGTATAAAATACAGATCAATTTGCCTCCTCAAAGAATTAAACAAACTGAAAAATTTCTTCCTTTCGTCCTTTCGCTTTTTATATATTTCGAATATTAGACGATAATTAAAGAATGTTAAAATCTTATATTTGGTGTCTGAATTTATCAACCGAACTTAATTTTATTGAATATTTCTTTAACAGTAATCCATTCCCATTGCATCAAATTTGTAATAAGGGCCCAGTCGTAAGATAAGCTATGGTATATTCATTTTAAATTGAACGTTAAACAAAAAACGAATTAATCTTTCCTTACCAAGCATTTTCTTTGTTCAGAAAAACTTCCGTAAATTTTATGGTTGAAATTTCAGTGCATATGTGTGTGTGGTTGTTTGTGTGATTTCCCCAGGATTCAAATGAAAGGAATTAGAATGTGGTGTGAAATAATGGCAGACCCCCTCGTTTGTAAAAATACCTAAATTCTTCGAAACCGACAAAAAGTTTAGCCTAAATTGCTAAGCAATCAAAGAATATTAGCGGCTGATATGAGTCGGTGTACAAAGCCCGGTTATGATTGATTACTTTAAGAAAAGCGATAACGGACTTCATCTCAAAATAATCAGTCTATTCTGGACAACAATAAAATTCATGGCAAGTTCATACCGTCATTTTGTAGAATTACGCTGCAGGACATGTATTCATTAATCACTTTCTAAAACACCAATTTCATCTAAATTAATGCTCAAAACTTGTTCTTACAACTCAGAAACGAAGGGTCTTTTAATTACAATCTGTAAAGCTACAATGGCTAATTATTCTACGAATAATAGCAAACTGACAATATATTGAACCGTTTTATTGTTACAGCAGCTGGCATATTTTGACACTGTTTTCTGTGGTAGTCTCAGACTATGTATAGTGTAACTGAAGTTTATAAATTGTTATACTCTCCTTCTGCCAGAGGATGGATGAAAAGATTTGGAAAAATTGAGCAGTGATAAAAATCGGCTAGCGACTTCGATTTACGTTCGGCATATGTACGTACGTAGGAATTGCCTACCGCCTGAGTTGTCCGGTCTAGACGGAAGCCTCTGTCCGAGCCGAACAGCAGGACGCGGCATTTTGACATCTACAAATAAATGCATAATTCAGGATTTGGTTTTGTCACAGAGATGTCTATGAAGATCTGAATCTTTTAGAAAGTTACGTCGTGTTGAGCGGTGGATAGTTACCGACCTACCGGAGAAGAGCACTGCTTTTGTTTGTCGCACCGAACAGTCCAAAAGCAGTAGACTCTGAAATTCGGAAACGGGAAGCCATGTAGTACATTGGTTTGTAAGCACCACTGAACTGAACTGAATTGTAGGGCGGCAGGGGAAAAATATATCTTGTGTACTTAGATAAAGCTCTGCCCCACTACAACTTTGTTTACAAAAATACCTCATGCGCTGCACTGGGTTTCGAATCCGGGACAGCGAAGGACTGCTTCAACTATTCTGACTGCTGTAAATTTCGGAACATGCGTAAAAAAAAAAAAAAAAAAAAAAATTAAATAATTGC
>Ga0123357_10005939_pt1 | contig 14746 bp, 8 predicted proteins | sample TergutEmb28metaG_FD_89873 | JGI IMG/M metagenome (GOLD analysis project Ga0123357, IMG submission 89873) | Embiratermes neotenicus P4 segment gut microbial communities from Petit-Saut dam, French Guiana - Emb289 P4 | ecosystem: Host-associated > Arthropoda: Insects > Digestive system > Gut ...
AAGGTTCATTACCGCACTCACAAGCGTCCGCCACCTGCCTCTATCCTGGGCCAGCCCAATCCAGTCCATATACCCACATCCCACCTCCTGGAGATCCATCCTAATATTATCCACCCATCTACGTCTAGGTCTCCCCAGTGGCTCTTTCCCTCCGGTTTCTCCAACAAGACCCTATACACCCCCCTCTCCTCACCCATACGCGCCACATGCCCAGCCCATGTCATTCTTCTCTATTTTATCACCCGCACAATATTGGGCGAGGAGTACAAACCATTTAGCTCCTCGTTATACAGTCTCCTCCATCATATACAGGAAAAGAAACTCTGGTTTTATTCACACGTATACCTTTTTTAAAACTCGTCGTGTTTATGAAAACGTATCGTATCTTCTGCAAACGAAATCAGCTTCATCTGTTGGGCTTGATACAAGGAACAGCCGAATCCCCTTGCCGAGAAATCGGCCTTGGCTTCTCGATATTTCCGCCCTCAGAATAACGGGATAGGAAGGTCAGCTAGATTACGTAGTTTGATTCATGTTCCACCTCAAGACGAAGTTCTGTTGGGAGGAATTATGGGCAACACACTGACGGCTACGTAAAGGTTAAATTTCATCATTATATAATATGACATGGATCTTCTACACTTGAAAGGGCGCCTATTCCTTGAGGCATGACATTGCTGGAGAGTTGAACCTACATTTCAGACCCACTCTCTTTAGCCGCCCGTTCGTCTGTAATGGTGGTTATAAAAGGCTGGAAATTGCCCAGCTTTACTTCAGCATAACACTGGAATAGAAACATTGCTCATCAAGTCTTTAAAAATAAGAATAAAGAAACAGAAGTGAAATGATGGTTGGAGCTGGGACTTATATTTTGCGTTTGGGCTAACTCCATAGTGCAGAGTTCTTTTTCCGAAGCTTACAGTTTCTCATATAATAGGTTTCCCCGCATGGTAAAGGAATTCGAAGTTCCATTAGCTAGTTTACAAATTCATGCTACCTCTCTGTGTCCTGAGCCAGATGAATCCAGTCCACTCCTTCCCATCCTGTTTCTTTGAGGTCCATTTTAGTATTATCCTACCATCTACGCCTAGGTCTTCGATTCTTTCCCTTTTCCTGCAAGATGTCGAACCCAATCTGTATGCATTTTGATTCTGCCTCATTAGTGCCACTTGACTTGCCCATCATCATTTTATTTTATTACCCAATAACATTTCGAAGGGGTAAAAATTATGAAGATTTTCGTGACGTCATTTTCTCCAGCCTCCTCATGCTCTATGTCATGTTCAAAAATCTTTCTCAGCTATTTCCGAACACCTTCAGCCTATGTGCTAGAGACAGAGTAGATTCTAGGACTGTTAACAAATCCTTAAAAGTGTGGGCGGAGAATGTAGTTTACAACGACGCTCACAGTGTAAATAATACTCGTCACCGAGAGTGAACACATTAATAAAGAAAATACTGGCTAGTAGATGGTTTTAAATAAGACAAAGATTACTGCAAATGGGCATCACGCCTAGTACATTTCGTCAGAAACAGTCAAAGGTGAAATAGAACACCGTGCAGTTCTCCACTTCCAGCTAATGCTTGTTCTAAATTTATTATTTCCACATTCGTCTACCTGAACTATGTACAGGGTGTCCCACTCGCTACCCAACCCGGCATTTCTTTAATAATTCTAACACCAATGAAGATGTTGCAAAGAAATTTGAACAGGGGTATGTTCTTTGTGTGAGAATTGAAGAGGGATGTGTCTGTAGTGCGCCTAATTGTTGTGACAAGGAGCAGCGGTCCGCCAACCAGCCAGCTTGTTTCCTGCCTGACGCCCCTCTCTGCTGATCTCTCTGTCATTTGACTGCGGATGCATGATTATTCCTTATGGTGGATATCTGAAAGGAAGAATTTAGCAAACAAACCACGAACCATAGACGCCTTGAAAACAAACATCACCGAAGAAATTCAGACAGTGACAGCGGACGTACTGGCAAGGACTTTCCAAAATATGGCGCGCCGGGTTGAATCCTGTCTGGACGCAAATGGTGACCACTTCCAGCATATGTTATGATGTAGTCACATTTCTTACACAATGAGGTAAGTCCGCTTGAAATTTCGTTGCAATATCCTCATTAGTGGTAAAATTATTAAAGAAATGCCGGGTTTGGTAACGAGAGGGACACACTGTATTATGGCCGTTCACTACATAAGGAATACGATTCAGTTTTCTGAAGTCGTCTATGGAAACAGGCAAATGCTAGTGTCGAAGGTCACAACCTTCTGCGATATGACACCTTGTTGACTAATAATTTGTTCGCGGATCATCAAGGTGCCCTGTTTCAGAAAATTGTAGTCGACACCAACAAAGATGTTGAAACACCAAATCACAAATGTCACGTTGTGCTGATTTGTGGACCACATTTTTTATTCTGACTAATAATGACAGGGTATTGGAAGGAATGTTGTTGTGTCAGTTTGAGTTCTCAATGTTACCTTAAATGATGTGCCGATACTTTCTGAGTGCTGGTCGGACATGTTATGCACTTATCTCTTGTGTATTGTGGGATATTCACAGGGGACTTCGGCGTTTACAGTACACATGAAATTCTTTGTTGTCTCCGGTACTCAGCTTACAGCTTACAGCTGGTTTATACATTATATATCTGTTTTGGTACCCGAAGGTTCAATACCGTGGTTACAACAGCCGGCGTGTAGGACCTGTACTGATTAGGCTGAATCCAGTCCATAGTTCCACGCCCAGTTTAAAAATACGTTTTAATAGTGTTGGACCGTTGACATCTGGTTCTCCGAATTGACTGTTTCTGAAACCCAGAACTCATTTCGTAATCACTGCTTCATTTTGCCTATAGGGTAACAACATAATGTCACGGACCAATGGGTAATTCTCCAGATTTGTATTTATGAAGTCCCTGGTTCAAATCTCGGCTCGAAGACTAGCTATCCTGACTGCGGTTTGTTGGTGTTTTCGTCGATTATTTCTGACAGATGGCGTGATATTACCTACAACAGGCCACGACTGCTTCCACTTATTTTCCAATTAATTATTCACTAGTCATCCACTGTCTGTACTGCTTGCAACAGTAAACAAATAATATTTACATAGCAGTTTTTATGATTCCTAATTTATCTACTGACAGTTGTGCATGTGCTCCTGGTGCACGGTATTTAAAGCGATCGTCCTGCCTACCTGTAAGAAATGGTGTATAGTGTAACAAGGTCAAGACGCCATGTTGGGATTGTTCGACGTTATTTTTACGGAATGAACACTTTCCCTGGAGGACATTAGCGCTGTCCTGCTGACCATTCCAGTTAATCTATCATGATCTGTACGTGCAATTTGTGAACATACGGAGAATTATTTCATTACGTCTGTAACGATATTTACACGTGACTGAACATCCTGATTTCTTTTGCCTTGCTGAACAATAAAGTTGTACAAATGGAAGGTGCGAAATAATTGTGACAGTAACAATGCGTGCAGTCACGATGTATACTACGCATCCTCCCACGTAGAAACGCATGCATTAGAGCGAGCGCGTGCGGAGTGAAAGTGCGTGATCCACAAGGAGGAAGTAGCGTATTATTTACGTGGCCTTCAGTTTCACTCGGTCAAGTTCAATGCCATGTTTCCGAATCAATCTTTAATCGAATATTTGCGACCTAAATAATTGGTCGTATTGATATGCCTCTGAGGGGCTGACGATTTACAAGACGCTTGCTATGTCATCCATCTCACCTGTTTGTGTTTAATTTGCCACACCTCGAAACGTAGATGCTAACGAAGCCGCACGCTCCGTGCCAGATGCCGTACAAAATAATTTGTTTTCCAAATGCGCAAGTGAAACTCCAAATGTGTAGCGCCATTGTGGTTGTCTTGTCCTACATACTGTGACCGCTTGACGGATACATGTGCATCAGAGGTAAGAAAACAGTGATCCGCGTACCTCACTCGACAATCAAGTCATTAACCTTTTAAATTTCACTTGTTACTGTGCATCGCCATGTTAAACACTACAAAACATTTTGCGTACTTGGTGAATTTTGTGTTCCATCTGTGTAATAACAACCAACGTGATGCGCTATTTATCCTGTATTTTTCCGTCGTTCAACCTTTACATGTTTCGGGCATATTTATAGCCATCATCAGGAGGTATACTGTATATATACAACTGGTACGTGTTTTGCTTTTCAGTTGACCATGGCCAACAGACAGTCAACTGAAAAACACAACACGTACCAATTGTTGTATATATACAGTATATCTCCTGATGATGGGCTACAATTATGCCCAAAACATGTATAGGTTGAATGACGGAACAAAACTGAGGTTAAATAGCGCATCAAGTTGGTTTTTACTACAAAAATGTATCGCGATGCACGGTCAACAAAATATAAAATTTTTATCCCATGTCGTTCTTGCAATGAACGGTGAATGCTTCCGTACTGAGCATTAACTGATTTGTCTTTCAAAGGGAAGCGAACTATGCACCATGTAAGGCGAAAACTGAATCCTATGTATATAATGCTGATTAATTTTAGTCTTCAAAGGGTTAAACTTTTTAGTATTTTTAAAGAGTTTACTGATTAGATTTCTGTAATATTTCAAGCAGTGATAAATTATAGTAACTGCCTGTCGAAAAATAAAACCTAAATTTGTGCCTATTTCTGAATATTTCCAAAGAAGGTGTGTAAAAAATCCCAAGAATGTGGAAGCAGCTAAACGTTCATAGAGCAGAATCCTTTTTGAAAAGGGTAGAGTCGCCTAGCTTGTCAGTAAAGTTGCCAGCAATAATGGAATCCAACGAATTTTGTCCTAGAAGTTTCAATCAGTTGAATTCATCCCACACACTCCTGCCTGTGTAATGAGATCCGTTTTTATAATGTACTCCCATCTACAACTAGACAGGAAGAAAGAAGAAACTGTTGTCGTAACATTCGAAGATTGTCCCTATCCGGCCCTTAAATCCCTTCATTATTACCTAGTTTGTGGGAGGATACAGGACGTTGAAAAGGACGTGAAAGGAAGCTGTCGTGACCCAATCGGCTTATTATGACTCTCTGCAAGGGACTGATTTCAGTTAGTCTGCTTGGGCTGGCCCGTAGGGGACAGTAGTGGGATTTCTGGTCAGTAGGTTACGTGCGGTTATATATAGTGTGCACATCATTCTTGTTTCTTGTTGTCAACCGAAAAAATACACTGTCTTCCCAGAATAATCGTAGTATATTATGGCAGGGTCTAGAACAGTAGTTTTCTGTAGTTATAGACGTAACATATCATGCAGTGTGTGTAAAAGTAAATCAGAAAGGTCGCTAAAGTGGAATAGAATGATGGACTGAAGTAAGAAGGGAAACTCAAGCTTTTGGAGAGCGAGAAGAACTGCTGTAGACATATGCCCTCCCTCCAAGCGGTCACACTATGATCTCCACTCATTTCTTACACCATACTGTAAGAAATCTGCCGCGCATGCTTGTGCTAGGAGATTGCCATCGGGCTCTGCCATGGATGTATTTAAACTGCGGAACACAGTAGACCTGAAGCATCCTGAGTCAGAAAAACCGATATTCTGGCCGAAAATCCAAGGATTACACTCGGGAGTGCAGATAAGGAATGACAGCTCGAGCCATCTGTCTCAGTAACCTTCCATGTGAATTGCATGATAATACGAAAATACAAGGTGGTTCAAATATGACCGGGACTGATGTCGCCAGATTTACACACAAACAGTCCCGGTCATATTTGAACCACCTTGTATATAGCGAGTACTGTAATTATGAATATCTCTCGTTTATCTCCTCAAGAAGTGTTAAAAGCTTCATCAGATACCGTTTATATCGAATTTAATTAATTGTTTATTCACTTTTTCTTGTGGTTCTTCTTTCACTGCTTATATGTTTGTGGCGATGGTCATTATAATTTACGCTTGGCTCATGAAAGACGATAGAAGCTACGTGGCTCGTTGTTTTTACCCGAACCAAGCTGACACTTGTCTCCGGTGAAGCCTTACTTCCTGTCTTGATTTGGGTCAGTGTCGGAGTATTGCTTCTGTGGTGCAAGTGATGGCCAGAAGGACAAGGGAGTGTACCACTGAGAATTGTGTGCCTTATATGCCGACGTTTAAGTCCATCTCTGAGCTGTCTCTGTGTAAGTGTGCATCCTTAAGTATTATTTTAGAAACTTCAGTCTGGAAGTGTCTGAAATATGCATTTCCAGGAAATGTCGCCCAAGAAGAAACCTGGTGTAGATGTTGAAAGGGACAAGTACGTGTTTCATAATGCTTGTCTTGCAAATGTGAAGACGTGCCAAGAGTGTTTGAGTAAAATACATCAGCTTTCATTACATTTCCTTACAATGACTAAGACAGGAAGCATTGAAATTTTTAGCCTACTTTCTTTCCCAAAAAGGAATAAAGTGTGTCTGTACAATTAACCTTTTAAAGCCCACTGGTTACGTACACCAACAGATTTAAAACTTAAGAATTGATATTCTGCCCACACTGTGTTTATGTGTTTTGTATTTATCTCACAACAAACAGCGACTTCTGCCACATACAACGTAACTGATTGGTTTTTATAACCGAGATGATAAGTGTTTACTGTGCGGTACGAACTGGGTCTTTAAATACAGCAGTCTGCGTTTCGTCTTTAAAGGGTTAAAATGCTGTGTGTGTTTGTGTGTGTGTGTGCGTGCGTGCGCGTGCGCGTGTGTTTGTGTTGTTCTTGTTATGAGGGTGGTGAAAATATATTCTTCGACTTCTGTGTCTTGATGGACAGCTGAATCCTCTGAAACGTCCGTGCCATACTTAGCGATGTCGTGCCCGAGAAGACGTCAGTATTCTTATCCTTCTACGTGTATATGACGGAATGTTGTGCGCTTACTGATTCTGCATTGTTACAGATGAAGTGGCAGTTTCAGGTCTGCATTTCAACAAATTTCTGTTGCTAAGTAGAGACAGTCGCCCGTCAAACCTCATGCTGGAACATTCAGTTCAAATTTAAGCTATAGACTGTTTCAATGAAACTTTAAGTACAATGACCATGCTCTCTACTTACGTGTCTTCGATCGTGCAGCGAACTCAGTTTGGTTTTTTTTTAATTTTGCTTTATTTTTACGGTTCTCGTCAAAAATAGGCGATACTAAATAATGCCAAATGCTGTCTGTTCGCACACTAATTCATCATTTATTTAAGGGACTAGTTAAACAGCATAATCACATGTTGCTTACAATAGTAAATTGGTTATAAAACTATTTTATAATCAGTCGGACGATTAAGTGTGAGTGGTAAGTAAAGTTGTGCTTTGTTCGTATAGGGTGATCCAAATTTAGTTAAGTGCGTGACTTCAGGCTTCATCTGTAGTTTAAATGAGATCTTCGCTCTTCTGACATGTTATGCAGTGTTGATTGTTCGTCAGTTACGGACGTTCTGCAGCGCCAAGTAACGTCCTAGAAGAGCGAAGATCGTATTTAACCCTATGGCGCAGGAATTATTTTTTTAAATTTTAGCACATTCTGTATATAAAATGTGAATAAAACAGGAACCAAATACGTTAGAATTATGAAACAAACTGCATTTTGAAGAGAAACAAATAGAGAGTATATACCGTGTTTAAAATATTCAGTACCTTTACTTGTTGAATAAATATATAAAATGCAACCTTTAGAGGTTAGCGGTGCGGTACGACCACTATAGTGGTCGTTAGACGTCAAAGGGTTAAGTACTCACTGTATGAAGCAGAACACTCAGACACTTCACCGAATGGCTATAGGAATTAACACAACGATCATGCGGCTTACCTTTTGTCTGAAGTATTCTGTAGGTTTGATATTATGTATAATTCGTAGCCAAGAACCATATCTTCTGTGTTTCTTATTACAGAAAGAAAGTAGAAAATACAATGTAACCCCAGGGGTTAATAATTAGACATTTTAAAGTGGGGAAGTAGGCTTAGATAGTTCTGTTTACAAGTATGGAAGCTGCATGCCTAATTTCCCCGTCATCGCTGTTCGTAAAATGCGGTTAATGTATGCGTGCAACATGTTCAGCTTTTGTTTCTATAAAAGGTCAGTAAGAATGCAGGGAAGGAAGATTCAAAACGCCCACGGCAAAGAAATTGCAAAACGTGACTTTAAATTGTTGAGAAATGTGTTATTTAACCACGTTGTATTTCGATATAGTGTCGATTGTAATGAATGGAATGTGAGTGTGGATCGCTGGTGGAATGTTACTGACAGGAAACTGAAGTACTCGGAGAAAAACGTGTCCCACTCCCACTGTACCCTTCACGACAGAGAAAGAAAAATATACTTGTGTGTGTGTATATATATATATATATTGTGTATGTGTATATATTTGTGTATATGCATATGTATATATATACTTGTGCATATATGTACGTGTATATATATTTATTTATTCTTTGAACACTTTTATCTTGGATTTCGGAATCCTTTGTCAGCAGTTGTAGATATACAAAACATTACACTCCAAGATGCATTTCATAATTTTATTGCCTGATATACATTAGCGCGAAATGTAGGCTATTTATTTGAGGTAAGAACGTGAATTTGAAGCGTCCGGCAAAATATTTCGATATAACACGGATAAAGCGAGCAGCGCTATGGAAATTCCTGAGTTGTGTAGGAGAGCTAGTGAGGATGGTTAGGGCATGTATGTTAAGATTGGGGAAGTCTTGATCAGCACAGGGAATTTTGGTGTGTAAACCTTTTGGGAAACCGAAAGTGAGATAGAACAACATTAACATGGATCTTAGGGAGGTAGGTACTGAGGACGGGAGACAGATGTAGTTGGCTTAAATTTGTGGTCGCCGGCGGAAGTTGGTATTAGCGGTATTTAACTTCCCGTTCCTGCAACGGCAGTATTAGAAACTGATTTAGTAGGTTAGTATTTGAATTGTATGTCTGTTTTATTTATTTTGGGTGAAATATTATACTGTACCTATGTAATTAATTTACGGCTAATTAAGTCTAGCTTAGTTAACATTTTTAACCCAGTGGAAGGACCATGTGATCAAACAGTGGACTTTTTCTTTTCTTAGGCAGAAAGAGTTTCACTAACTAATCACCACTCCGTCTAATATTCTTCTACACGTAAGAGAAAGGGTGATGATTTAGTATAATAGCGTGGACCTTACAAATTTGAATTGCAAATTGTGTGTATGTGAGTGCAGAATAGCTCCCTATTAGTACGTGATGTTACAGTTAGTTTGAGAGCAGCTACTTAAACGGGAAACTGCGGAGGACAACAAATGCGCCATCTTTGTAACTGCCAAACGATGACGTCCCACACTGTATGAAGTTCAGAACACGTTTGCATAAGAACAACATCGATAAAGTCAACAAGACTTACTTTGAGCTGTTCAGGGTTGCGACGTCATGTTGTCATGTGAACGGTTTCCAGACACCTGCTGCATACTAATTCAAGATAAAGGGTGCGAATTGTAGCGCTGTGATGTTACAACGTTCCGATTGGTATATTGTTACGGACGTTTCGACAGGTCATGTTCCTTCGACACCTCGGTAGCTATTTGTCTGTTGACACTACATAACATCCTAGAAGATCTGAAAATTCAGCTGCACCACTGTGAGAATCTAAAGCCTTGCAGGCTATATTTACCAACTTTGTTTCTTCGTCCATGCTTTTGCTTTATTGCATGCTACTGGAATTATTTTTGAAGTAGGGACTTCGCAACAGCATTAAGTGTTTGCCGGTGTTTGTAGTTTAATATTTCAATATTATTTTAAAAATTTTGTTAATATTGGGGTAATAAATATGTGTGTCTGTGTTACTGTTTGCAAGAAGCATTGCATTTCTCTGACGTGAATTGAAGTTTCCACTGTGCACATTTTAGTGACATTATTATGTGATGGTAAATGCATAGATCACATGCATGTAATATCGTTTGAGTACCCCGTATGTACAGGCCCTGGGGTCGACTCAGCCTCTAACAGAAATGAGTACCAGGAGCATTTCCTAGGGGTAAAGGCGGTCGGTGCGTAAGGCTGACAACCTTACCACCATCCTGTGCCGTTGTCATGAAATCTAGGAACCTTAACTTCCTGGAACCCTCTGGGCCACTCCAGGCCAGTAACGGGACTGCTTTACCTTTTTACCCTGCATGTACAAATGTGTTGCTTAAAAGAGATGTATTTAAAAATATTTTATATACCTGGCCCCGTATCAGAAGACAGATATCAAACTCTCGGCCATCCCACTTTTCGCATGGCGCTGGCGCTCCAAGGTACTTTTCCCCAAACTTTTCGAAGACTGGCAAGATGAAATTAAATTAATTTTTTTAAGACATTAACTGCGAAGCCAAATGTATTCTGGTTTCCTTTCTGTAGGCCACAATAATTTTGGATTTATTGAAGTTAACAAACATTTTTGGAATATCGAAGCCATGAATTACTTTGTTGCCTACATTAATTATAGAATGACAAGATAAATTTTAGAGAGATTTTAATGAAAATAAGGTTGCAGTTTTTTCCCCCATCTAAGTTCACGAAACCCCTGAAATCTATCCACGGAACTCTTGACAGTCCGAGGACCCCAAGATAAGAACGGCCGCTTTAGTGCCAAGAATAAGAATACGTAGAACTTTGCATCTTTGTTCCGTGCACACCTAGTTGGTGTGCCTATTAAACAAATGGCTATTGTTATCGGTACACCTAGAAGGTGTGCATATTACCACCTGGCTATTGTTCTAGGTACACCTAGATGGAGTGTCTACTAGAGTCGTGGCTTTTGATTAAAATATTTGGATGAATGCAACGCCGTGCAATTCTCTGTGGTCGTGTCTGCTTCCCAGTCCCTTTTCTTGACACTGTCTCTTCTCATTTATGTTTTTGTGTATCTACCTTGCTTATTCATAACAGATGATGCAATCAAGGAAAATAACATTATAAACATATTTATGTGGCTTCCATGTTTGGTAATGTCAAGTCAGTAAGAGGAACAAGAGACAGTGTGTGGCATTTCACTTCTTTTTCTTCTTTTGAAGGCTGCGGTGTGTACAGAGAGATATCAGGACGATAAGACGGCAGTTTTCTCAGTTCAGCAACGATACACTTCCTTTGATTGTATGTAATTTCTGCAGCTCCTTGGCATTCGATGAGAAATGGTGTCCAGGGAGACAATTACTTGATCCTTCTGGTTTGTATTGGATATTTAACGTGTTGCGAGTGTCTCAGAGAGATACATATTTTTCTGAAACACCGTCATATTCGATCCTGAATTCGTGAATTGCTCTAAAAAACTTATTCGAAACCTTGTGCGTTGGTTAGTTGACTGGGGAGGGACATGACAGGCGGACCAAATTTGTAAGATATCATGTGAGCTGATATCGAAATCTAAACAAAAGCTGCTGACACCAGTATAAGTGGTCGAGAAGGGAGATTAATCTGAATGAAACAATTCTCTTCTATGTACGTGAGTTCATATGGACCCTATTCCGTCTTTAGTTCAGCAAGTAACATTGTTCATCCCACTGCATTTGTTTCACGTGCCCTGATATTTTCCCCTGTTGTTTTGGATTGATCTAACTCAGGATAGGAGCAGCTGATGGGCTCTTGTCAATGCGGCAATGAACCTCTCTATTCTGTAAAGTGCGTGAATTTCTTTAGCTGATGACCCATTTGACTACTCAAGAAGGTTTCTGATCCGTGGCATTAATCGGCGTTGAAGGGCGTTGATTAGATTTTGAAGCCAGTAGTCATAGTCTATAGATATTACGAAAGATTGATTGAAACATCGGGAGGTGTTTGATAGTGAAAGGAATTTTGAATGCGGTAGGGGAAGCTGTAGTGAAACAAGTTGGAATATGCTGCTGATGGCGTCAGCAACGCAGGGAAAGTGCGCCAACCGGCTTCAAACACGAATTAGGACGCCAGGCTTTAACTTTAAAATAAAGAAGGCTCGTGGTGATAATGATGACATACTTTGACATGGGGATTATATAGACACAACACCGTATCCTACATGTTGGATGCAGGGTATACTTTTGGTAAGGCAACTGAGCGAAAAGAAATTTGTGTATTTGATGAGAAACATCGAAGCATTATCTTCTGATGTTACTGACTACAGATGAAGTAGACCTGTTTGATACTGCGGAGTTCGTGCTACAGTTGCAGTTCTGTGTTCGGACACTTCTACAAAATTGACCTTAGCCTGATCCCCTTCCTTAACGGAAAATAGCACCATGCTGCCTCTATGTTTGCGCGTCTCCGCATCTAAACTTCTGCATCGTTTAACCTATCCTTACAAAACTTGGTATGAACGTTCTGCTACTCGAGGACACCTCATCGTCATGACTTTTAATTTCAAACAATCTGTATAACAACATGTCGGGCGCGCGAACTTGTGAGAGGTAGAAGCGACTCTAGCGACTATCGGTAAATGTTCCTGAAATTATGTATTTTAATATTTCTTCGAAAAATATGCTGCCTTTATTCAGATAACCATAATGTGAAATAAGCGTATGGTGGATAAGCGAAAATTATGATCGCTTTGGGTGATAACTGATACAACACTGGAAAGTGGCATGTCAGATTTGTTACTGAGGTAAACCGAAAACACCCATATTTATTGCCATTAAATATCTAATTTATGCCAACAAAAATAAATATGGAGACGTGCAAAATTTGTATGTAATATGCGCCAGATATAACATACACAATATCTTTTTTTAATATTATGTGTACCGTGCATAATGTAGAAATCAGCTTACATAATTTGACGTTCAGCTGACCGTGCAACGTGATAAATTCTTATAATAAAACCAACTAGATGCACTAATTTCTCAAATTCATTTTTGGAATAAAACTCGACATGTTTCGGACAGTTCCTCTGTCCATCATCAGGAGTTTTTCACTGTAAACACAGCAATGGTATATGTCATACAGATTGCGAGCAGGATCAGGACGGAACTGATCCTGCTCGCAAGCTGCCAGCAAACCTGTGTGACATATACCATTGCTGTAGGTACAGTAAAAAACTCCCGATGATGGACAGAGGAACATTCCGAAACATGTAGAATTTTATTCCAAAAATGAGTTTGAGAAATTAGTGCATCTGGTTGGTTTTATTATAAAAACTTACATAACTAAACTTACATGTAGTGGTTAGGTACAGGTACACAGTATCTGTATTTAAGCAATTAACAAATTATTTACAACATAAAATAAAATAGGCAAGGTTAGTTTTGTGGGAAGAAATATGTTATGAAATAGAATAACAGGCCTTGTGGGCTCTGTTTATAAATTCTCTTTATTAATATTGTTCCTGTTAACTTAAAGTAATATTTCTGTGGCTGATAAATGGTAAATTAACGAATGCGGCTGAAATAATATACAAATTTGTGAGGTGTAAATGATAGGAGGTTTTAGTAATGGTCGCTGCTTTACGGCTGAAGAACTGTTGTTAATCTCAGCAGGGTTGGGGGAACTGCAATGATTTGACTTATGCACGTTTCAACCGACGTAGTGACGTGAGGCGGATAACACGGTATATGTTATTACATACCTTAGAAATCACATCCACATTCGATTTGGATGGACTGTAAAATGTGTCCTGTTTGAATGGTTAATTGTGAATTATCTCAATGAAGCGATGCACTTCAGGTTAGTTGGTATTGGAAGGGAGACCGAAAAGTATTGCAGCATATCTTTTAATACGAAATGACCCTGTCATAACGGAACTATTTTTATTTCAGTCTCTTTGGGACTTTAAAGTTTCCAGTCCAACATGGATTTCGTCATTGGCTGTCGGTGTTGAGCCCGGAATTTTGCTGGAAATTTATGGATAATTTGACAAGAGGGTAGGACAGATATTTGAGCCTGTGGAGAGAGAGACTAGAAGAGAGCTATATAACAGGATTTAGGGGTGTAATGAGAGAGACTACATTTGTTACAGGGGTGGTAGGCGAAACATTTGCTGCTAGACCTGTGATGAGAAGAGTGGACTGAGTGATGTGCGACAGGGGAATTAAGTAGAGCGTTTGACCCAGTTTTGAATATTACTTGGAGGAGGGCTGAATTATGAAGTAATTTTTATGACGTTGGGGATATTGCTTTGGGGTCCAAATTTTGAATTTCATGTTGAGAGAGCTGCACGAGAAGTACGCAATATTCAACATCTAAATTTTATTTGAGGCTCCAATTCCTGTCTTACACAGAACCAGTTTCTTCTCTAGTAGGATGACCAGTGTCTTAGTTTATGTAAGGAAATAACAGGTTATTTATTGTAAAAATGATAGGAAGCACATAAATGCACTGTGTGGCTGAATGCAGAATTTCGTACAGAAGATGATAGACACACGATTAGTCATCGCTGGACAAGAAACGGTTAATATAAAAGACAAATCTTTTAAAAAGTATAAATATGTGACCTGGTTTTCATTTAGTATCATAATGGGAGGATTAAAAGTCTCCTGAGAAATGATAGAATTACCATAGTTTCTAAAAATACTCCTGAATTTAAGTTGTTCCCGCTTCACTTATATATAAACTGATGTAGCCTATAAGTATCACAGACAAGCAGTGTCTTGTTTAGGTCACGGTAATGGAGAGACTAGTGAGAATAAATGCACCACAGATGACAACATTGAACCTTAAAATTCAGCTTCCCCCCCCCCCCCCCCCTCTTTTTAAAAAAAACCCAAATCCCCCAAACAACTCTAAAAAAAATAAATATAATTTTAAAAAAAATTATAAAAATATCAA
>Ga0123357_10005940_pt1 | contig 14745 bp, 16 predicted proteins | sample TergutEmb28metaG_FD_89873 | JGI IMG/M metagenome (GOLD analysis project Ga0123357, IMG submission 89873) | Embiratermes neotenicus P4 segment gut microbial communities from Petit-Saut dam, French Guiana - Emb289 P4 | ecosystem: Host-associated > Arthropoda: Insects > Digestive system > Gut ...
AAGTAAGTAAGTAAGTAGATAAGTAAGTAAGTAGATAAGTAAGTAAGTAAGTAAGTAAGTAAGTAAGTAAGTAAGTAAGTAAGTAAGTAGATAAGTAAGTAAGCAAGTAAGTAAGTAAGCAAGCAAGTAAGCAAGCAAGCAAGTAAGTAAGTAAGTAAAGTAAGTAAGTAAGTAAGTTATGTATTGGCTGCTTTTAAAATGTATCACAATTCAGTATGTCTCAAGCAATGCAGGCTCGGATGTGTATTCGGGAGTTTCATGCTGCAAATCGTAGCTCGGACATCGATAATTAAATCATGAATTTTATCGCTATTTGCCTCTGTCCTTTCAGGCTCATGTCCGACGAACACTTCAAATTAGTTCGCAAACTCTTCCGTCAGTATGAGTAATCCTTCATGCACCAATTGTGATCCTACAATGCGATGACATATGTCCTGAGCTACGGGCAGCATTGTCAAATGAACCATAAATAAGCATAAACAAAGTTCATCGACGCGGTCGATTCTAGCTTACGCGATATTTCGCGATTGTGAATGTGTAGTAACACGAAGCCAATACGTGCTCACTTAGAGTCAAATAAGGTTTTATTTTATTTAAAAAAACACTTCCGTTCCCTTTAGGGAGATGCGTATTTTTCGGACAAGCTGTATACAGTAACCGTATTTATATGCAGTTTTATCATTAATTCTTTCGTGTTTTAGTAAAAAAACAATAAATTTTATTACGTCCTGTTAGACGTTAACACCGTCCACACAAAGAAGTTTGGCTCAAGCAGTACCATTTCAATTCCACTCACCAGGTGGCACGCACAACACTTACTATTCTAAGGTACTTGGTGGCTTCTATCGGTACTGACCAAAATAGGCCACAGCTTCCTCCTTTCACTTCCCTTTCAATCCTGTCTTCTCTGTCACCCTAATATTGTACGACACTGAAGTAGCCTGAGTTACTGAAAGCATCGTTAAATAAACCAAATTAAACAAGACACATTAGCATCTGCGATTACCTTAACAGTAGATTCCCCGCAAAGCCTTGTCTCATCCACTGCGGCTTTCCAATTCACTGATTTTTTAAGTGAATGTACCTCACGCAGTTGACGAGATACTTTTAACTTCTGATGTGGCTGAAGATACACAATAGTCCGTCTATGCTTTTTGCTGAACACACTTGCAACTGGCAGCGGGGGGAGGAGGTTCAGTTAAGAGTGAATTCAAGCAGTAACGTATTATGATGCACACTCCAATGTACCTGAGATTATTTCGGTACACTGTGCTCCACAGTCTACCTGACTTCATCACAACTGCTTATAGTGTACATTTTTGTAGGAAAAAATCTAATTAAATTCTTTCGGGATTGCTTTTTTTCTATTTCTGACAAAAAAAAAATCTTTGAGCAGCTAACATATAGATAACAAACCCGACGCGGCCATCACAAAACGGCTTTCTAATTTTGTCGTCCACTACTGAAAAAAAAAAAGCTTTGACAACTCTGTTATGAAGGCATATAGAACTGTCGCATCGCGAACTGTTGTCAAAAATTCAACCAATCGTCTATTACGAAATTCTTTAATCAATCCCATTTTGTAGAAAATTTCTCAAATTTAGACTTCAATCTCTGCAACTGTGCAATCTTCTTGGGTTGAAAATAGAATATGAGATAATGCAGTATGCATCTGGCAGTGACGTAATTTACGTGCCTAAAATACGGCCCGCCTCTGATACGAGAGCGATAGATGCTTGAAGTCCACATTGTGTTTCGTTAATTTATCAGAGACCAACTCAAACAGATTCTCTATCTGTTTAGCTTGTTCACGTGGTCTGAATTAGTTCATCCACGAAAATAATTAGGCCTGTTAAAGTATTAGCCTGTTACTGGGTGGTAACGATGATATTTAGTTTTAAAACATTAACCTGTTACTAGGTGGTAACGACGATATTTAGTTTTAAAAGTGTCATAATGGTAGTCCAGAAGTATACAAGGTTCAGTCCGCAATATCTGTCCAGAGACACAGTCTTCTGTCAGTAGTGCAGAATATTTCCAATTCAGAATCCTTTATGCAGAAATATCTGGATACCTGTACAGTTCTGACGCGTAACACAATCAGTTACAAACACAACTCGCTCTCCCATAGGGGTTGTAAAAAGTTTTGTAAAAACCTGCTACTTTGTTCGAAAGTTCCAAGCTTGGACATGAAAAAGCAACATGATGCTCTAACGAAAGTGCATTCTTTTTCCTTGATAAAATACGTGTATAAGAATTGAAATTACTAAAATTATTGCAGATAACTCAGTGTCAGTGAATGCTGTGTAGTTCTATGAAAGTTGCACCTTCGAACGACCTATTTCCTTTACAGAAAAGAAACAATGAACATGCTTAAGTAAAGAAGGTAGGCATGACAAAATTATGCTAAGGCGTTTGAAATGATTGTAAATGAAAGTAACTACAAGAACATGCAAATACAGTATTTAAGAACTTTTGATATACTTGTTCATGTTCTTACTCGAGACAGAAACCTTTACTAATGATTTTCAAATGGAATCTCATATTTAAATTTACCCTGTCCTAAATTACGCACAATAGCATAACAGCATATGGGGGAAAGCATGTACGGCTACATGCATTTTTATCTCGGCATGACAATGATGCAAGTTATGATCTTCATGATGTGGTCGCTTTACAAAAAGAAAAATATATCCTTTCCTAGGAGGCTGGCTGGGTCCCAGGAAAGTTATAAACGCTTTAGAGAAGAGAAAAAAGTTTTCCCCACCCAGGAATCGAACCTCGGTATCTCTGTCCAGTCGAGTGCCTCATCACTGTGCTTCACGTCTGGGACGCTTTACCGCGGGGGAAAAAGCCTAGGTACTCATAGAACAGGTGGCTCAGTGGGCTCCACAGCCGATTTGAAGGCTATGGCAAAGTGAAAATTGTTATTCTTCGCCAGAATGAAAACAGTATTTTGTAATTGTCCAGCCTTAGGCCAGGCACTATACTGACTGGGAATACCTCGTTCATCTCCTAACACATTACCAGTATAATTACTTACTGGAGTTTCATACATATATACATACACACACACACATTAGCTCAGTCGGTATAGCGACTGACTACGGGTTGGACGGTCCGGGATCGAATCCCGATGGTGTCGAGATTTTCTGCCCGTCCAGACCGGCCCTGGGGCCCACTCAGCCTCCTGTACAATGGGTACCGGTTCTTTTCCGAGGGTAAAGTGCGGCCGAGGTGTGCTGCTGACCACTCACCCCTTTCTAGTGCCGCGGACATGGAGGAGTAGAGCTATACCTCTACCCACCCTCTGGGCCACACCGGGTCTGTAACGGGATCACTTTACGTTATATATACATATATATACACACACACACACACACACCTACATAAATACATACGTAAATATATCAGAAATACAGTACTGTTCGGTGCCGAAAGGGAACCCAATAGTTTCATACACCAGGCAACAAAATTTAGGGAGAAAATACTATATATATATATATATATATGTCCTGTTCGTTCAAGGTGAATGTGCAATGGCTGGCCTTGATCTTGGCCACACTTGTTACTTATCGGCAACGTAATCTGATATGCATTTCGAACGATGGCGTGACAGTTACGTGCTCTCTGATCTCCAAAATGTCATTGAAGAATGACATCAGCTTGTCAACTTCTTGCACAATAAGATAGCGATGGTAACTTAGACTCAAATATTCTGGGGTATTACGCCTTCCAATACTACACAGAACCTGATAATGGGGGCAAAAAACTCCACCAAAATGTCAGTAACTATTTAGGTTTCGACTCGCCGTTTCTTTCGAACTTGAATCTTCATGTTCGTAATACATTCAATGTCGTTCATGCGGATATTCCTAGAAAGTGGGAGATATTCTATTTTCTGGGATATGATGCCGTATAATGTGGTAAAGATTTACGAACATTTTGGGCAAATATCTTACCTCACCCTCTGGGAAAGTAAACCATTTCTCCCTATAGATAAAAACACTTCTGCACTAACGATATAGGCAGAAAGTTCTTCCGACAAGCTGATAAATTTCTACCAACTTACACGGCAGGCATTACATCCTGGAACAAAACATATTACGTCGCCGCCATCAGAATTGCAGACCTCTTGGGTAGCACACCGAGGAAGCAAGAAGCACGAAGTGTGATGCTTGAAATGTGGCTCCCGGCGTGTACTTCTGGTGAAACACGTTCAATTGAAGCTATGACATCCGTTGATGTGGGTCTTGGAGTTTTAGCTTTGGTACTAAAATTGAGCCGGAAAGGTAAGAATATTAATCGTAACCGCAAATATTTGATACATGGTGTGGCAGCCTGAACACCATCTTCTTATTCTTTATCAAGAAATCAATGATCACCCTCTAATTTCAGTATTGTTATAGAATCTAGAAGGGTAGTTCAGATTTTCATCGCAGCTGACCAAAAAAAAAAAGGACTTCCACTGTTTTCATGATGTGGAGGAGAGATGATTTTGCTAAGTCAGGGTAATAATACTACTTAAAATTAAAAAAAAATCCGATGAGTGTTTGTTCTAAGAAGTCTCTAAACACAACGATGACGTAAAGTAATATAATCTACATACGGAGTTAACCTTGAGATATGAGTGTTGGGTAACAATTGGTACTTCAGCTGTTTCGATAAAAGTTTCTGCAATCGCTGCTGTCACTCTTCTTCTACATGACTGATAATCACGGCATTGTTTATGAATTATTCCTAATTGTGGATCTCACAACTTAATGCATGAATTCTGACAGAAATGTGATTATACAAAATGACTCATGTTTGTAAGTACATCTGCACCATAGCAACTTCAGCATCAATGGCCCTAGGCTCAGGTACAGCCCAATCAATGGATGACTACTTTTGTTAAATAACTAACAAGTGCAAATACAGATATATAAATTTATTATATTATAATCGGCGTAGCCTCCTACATGTTTCGGCCACCTACTGCGGCTACCTTCAGGTAGTTGTTTTTGAAGGATATATTGCGTAGTAAGTCAAAACGATTTACAAATATTAAATGTTCCGAGTTTTACGTAAAAGGTTTAAAAATCTGTGTTAGAATATAAAATATTGTTGAAATTATTATTTGTGTTGAATTGTATATTCATATGCTGTTGAAGGAAACACCAACACTGCTCTGAAGTGAGAGTGAAGATGGCCATCATGGTGGCCGCAACATGTAGTAGACTATGCTGATTATAATACAGTAAATTTACATAACTGCATGTTCAATTGTTGGCTATTTCTCATAAGAAATCATCAGTGCATAGTCATGAATAATTTAAAATCCAATGGACGACATTCTGCTGACTGTAGTTGCATCCTTATAACGTGCTTTTTTTTAGGACAGTCAAGCTAGCTATAATTGTAAATATGAGACAATGAGAGCTTGTTGAATTTTAGATCAATATATATTATTTTAAAACATAAATTTTATAGCTTCCCCACTTCATATTTATGACCTGACGATGGCCCAAAACAGGGGGCGAAACATGTCATCACCCTAAATAAAAATACCTAAGATACTAGCTGTGTTTTGACCTATTTAAGCTTATTCCTTGCTCATCTTATGACGTGCTTTATTTGCATATTACAATCTCAGTAATATTCGGACAATAATAAATCCGTAACCGTTTAAAACGGGACGCATATTTGTGTGACAATTCAAATTGAGAATAAACTCAAGGATATTATTCTGAATTTAAGATATAAAGACGAAAATAATCTTTTTAAATAGAATGGTGTGCGAAAACGATTACACTCAGGTAGTAAATAGCCCTACCAGAGGGGATGCTTTGCTTGACTTTTACCTTTTCCGACCCGAAAGTGCGTTCACTTCTTGCAGTAATGTTCAGGGGATCAGCGACCATTGCGGGGTACTACTGGAAGTATAATGGGGAGAAAACTGCCGTGAGTATCAAATGGAAAGTCAGTTCCTGTGTACCACAAAACAAAAGTCAGAGGTCTGCAAAGTTTCCTGAGCGGTAAATTGGCACCATGGGCAAGTAATGATAGTTGCGTGGAGGAAATGTGGAAAAGTTTTAAGCAAATAGTCTTCGAGAGTATTGATCGTTTTGTCCCACATAAGATTCTGAGTAAAAATCCTGATTCTGAATACTACAATAAGGAAGTGAAATGGCTTAAGGTAACGATTAAAGGATTATACAACAAGAGAAAATTAGCAATATCAAGTGGAAGTGGAAAGACTTTCTAAGGAACTGCTGGCAGCCACAAAAACAGCACAGGAGACATTTTTGTGGTCAGTAAGGCAACAGCTGGTGTGAGTTCTACAAGTATATGACAAGACGGAAAGGAAACAGGGAAATTATTCCTGCGATCAAATACCACAACGGAACGATCATTACGGACACTACTGAAAAAGCTAACATCTTATATTCCTATTATGCATCCGTCTTTTGCAGCGATCGTTACATCTCGGAAATAAAATTAGCCAACTCGGGCGAATATTTTATTATTAACACTAAAGTTATTAGAATAAGATTAGAAAAAATCGGGAGAAACAAATCAGAAGGCCAGATGGAGTTCTTGGTGAAGTTCTGAAATTGGGTGGGGAAGCCATGACACCTTACCTACCTAGACTACTTGAAGTATCATTAAGCAATGCTACTATCCTAAGTGACTAGAAAAAGCCACAGTGATCCTTATTTACAAAGGGGGTGCTCGATCGGCAGTCTCAAACTATAGACCCATAAGCTTAACTTCTGTGGTCTGCAAGCAACTGGAACACGTTATAGCAGGGTATTTGAGGCAAGTCTGGGTTAAGAGTGATTGGTTATACGAGGGACAGCATGGATTTAGACCGGGATACTCATGTGAAAGTCAAGTCATCACGGTGTGCCAGGACAGCGAATTCTTTGGACGAGGGGCTTCAATAGATGCGATTATAATAGTTTTCTCCAAGGTTTTCGATTTAGTTCCTCATGATTGGCTGTTTACGAAACTAGCGACCTCAGGCGTGGATTCGAGGGTAGTCGCGTGGGTAAGGGAATTCCTTGTAGGTCGCACACAAAGGGTAAGATTAGGAGGGCAACTATCCAAAGAAGTAAAAGTAACATCAGGTGCGCCGCAAGGGAGCGTTTTGGGCCCACTGCTGTTTCTATTGTACGTAAATGATACTTGGAGGAACATCGAATCGAGAATGAGACTATTCACTGACGCCTGTATAATTTATAGGAAAATCACAAATAGAAACGACATAGAAAATTTACACAAGGATCTAGACACTTTGGAGGAATGGGCGGTAGAAAATGGGATGAAATTAAATCCCGGTAGATGTAAGGCAATAAGATTTACGAGAACTCGGGTTAAAAATCCACTGGGTTACACTCTTGGTGATAAAAAAATTCCGGTAGCAAGCAGTTGTAAATACTTGGGAATAAACTTACGAAGAGATTTATACTGAGTGGACCAAGTAAATGAAATAGCGCAAAAACCCAGGAAGGCATTTAACTTTGTAATGCGTGTTCTCAAAAAAAAGAAATAGGAAAGTAAAATGTTTAGACTACGCGTCATTGGTACGTCCTATTCTTGAATATGGGTCTGCATGCTGGGATCCATGCAGAGAAATACAGATAAATACGTTAGAACGAGAACAGAAGAAAGGGGCTCAATTTACAAATTACACGAAGGATTCTGACTGGGAAACCTTGGCTCAGTGTAGGACGATAGCACGCTTATGCGTACTTTTTAAAGCGTACTCTGGGGAACGGGCTTGGAAAGCTATACGCGACAGGTTGCGAAGGGCTTAGGATCTGAGTCGGGTTGATCATGTTCGGAAATTTGAAGACGGGAAGCGATGAATGGATATCGGTAATTATTCCTTTGGAAATGGAACCATTAAAAACTGGAATCAAACTTGTAGAAGAGTTATGGACTTTCCCTTGTAAACCTAAGGTTTTTAGAAACAGAGTTAGGAAAGCAATTATAAACGGGGTAAAATGAAAGGAATAAAAGTGTGGTGAAAATCATCTGAAAGTGCAGTGAAGTGAAGTGAAGTGAGATGAAGTGTCGTGATGTGAGGTGAAAAGGAGCGGTAGGAAATTTAAATGGGTTTAAGCCAAATGTGAGAGTAGTGAAGTGTAGTTGTGTGAAGTTTACGTGACAGGAAGAGAAATGTCGTCAAGTTTAGTGAAGTGGAGTGAAATGTAGTTGGGTGAAGTGTAGTGAAGTGTAGTGAAGTGTAGTGAAAGTCTTAGTAACAGGGTGTTTAATATTATTAGAAGACATATAGATCATAAGAACTTTGCTGCTTGTATGGATTCTTCGTTTATCACATTATTTCACGTTCTTTTGGATCCATTTCTTTTTATCATTGTATATGATTGTATGTTTGTTTGCTTATGTTTAATTTTATAAATTATATATTTTTATTGTTACTTCTTTATATTCTTATTTATCTTTTTGTATTCTGATTGTTAAGCATGTTCTGTTCCGTATATTCTGTTTTCGTTGTGTTGTTCTGTGTATTGTTTGTATGTAAATGTGTACTGTATTACTGCCACCGGGTGTCAACCCAATTGCAGTTAACAAGCATATCATATCATAACACAGTGCAAGGTCTTCATACATGTTTTACTGCTCCTACACCAGTATAGTTTAAACAAACTTTACTTCAGTTAGATCATTTATTTACCTCTAGTAATATAATTGTCACGTCACAATCATGTCCCTCTTGCATATTTAAATAAATATTAGTTCGAAAACTGTAAACAAAAGAAACTGAACACCGCTACTGTTAGTCCACACGTGCAAATGTAAAATCTCACAGGTATTTACACTGCAGCATTGGAAAAAATTAAAACTTGAGTTTTGTAATATATTCACCATATAACAAATTCTCCAAATGCACGTTTCAGTTCTTAATAAGACATCAGGTTAGTCTACTAGTTTCCGTAAATTTTGAAAGAAATTAAAGGCGAAATATTTGTGTCACATTCATTTAAAGTATAGATCATATTGACTAAAATGAATCGAAATTACGGAATTTTCAACTGAAACAAAATCCATTCCGAATTTACGGATATCAAACGCGTGGATGGACAGATAAAGGTAAAGGTAAAAGTAAAGCAGCCCGTTACAGGCCCAGATGTTTCCAAGAAGTTAAGGTTCTCAGATTACATGAAAACGGCACACGGTGGTGGTAAGGTTTTCAGCCTAAAGCACCGGCCTCCTTTACCCCCAGGAAATGCTCCTGGTGCTCATTTTTGTTAGAGGCTAAGTCAACTCCAGGGCCATAGTGCGATCGGAAGGATTTTATGTCAATGAAACATTCCAATGACACCAGCTAGGATCGAACCAGCGACCTTCCAATTTGTAGCACAGCGCCTTAACCACTGTGCCATCGCGGTCCCTACTCAATACGTACTACACTCATGGAAAACACGCTGAAATCTGAAACCTAATTTCACAACGCTCATATCCGGTTTCCGTTAAATGATTACAGCGCACGCACATACGGATGCTGCAACAGCAGTACTACGCAGTTTTAATCCGTTACCCAGGTTACGTTCGAAACCTGTGACGCAGAGAAAAACAATCGATGTTCACCTATTTTACCAGCGCAGTAAACTTACACTGGTTCACTACACACATCACCTACTCGACGTACGATTTAAAAACGTGCTTTAAAGCTGTCTCCCATTCGTTTGCATGGGGTAACAACGATGCGACGGGCCAAGCAATTACGAACCCACAAATAAAATTTAAAACACTTTTAAACTCCACGATTCCACATTCCATACATTATACGTGTATATGTTCCACGTACCTAAAAAGAATCACAATCCATTTTTGTCAGTTCTAGAAACACGGAACACGTCATTTCAGCAATTACGCAAAACACAATCCGGCGTCTGACTGCAATTCTAAAATTGTTAACTCTAGTTGTACTTGTTACAGCACGAACGTTCATATTTTGCTTTGAATCCTCACGGCGGTAAACAGCATCGAACTGCTTAACGGCGCGTCTAAGCAACGTGTTGGGTCTCGTGAAAAGTCCGTGATTCCACTTTTACGCGCCTTCACAACGCGCCTTCACAACTCCCAACACCGTTATTTCATACCGTTTTTTCAACAGAAGCACTGCGCAAATCAACTGTATAGTTCGTACGGTTTCAGTGGCCTATATCGACCCCTTGAGAGGCGATTCCTCTTCCATGTTCAGCATATTTTAAACTACGTAATGCACAATTTCAATATCAAGTTCCATTTTAAATTAAACACATTACAGAACATACATGTTTCAACATTCCTCAAAGATCCCAACTTTGGGTCTCGTTCAATTTGCCTTATTACAAGCGTTCCCCGCCAAACAATCACTTCCTGGTGCATCCACTTCCAAACTGTCGGACTTACCACATTATGCACGTCTCAAATTAAGTTTTGGGTACCAGCTTCCGTATCATCACAACTAACCTAGGCACATTCAAGCTCACTTCAAATGCTGAATTCATAATCGTTGCGTTGTGTAAACGAAGTTACGTGAACCCTTCCTGCAACTGGGTCGCGAAGCACTGACCTACTTACGACATTCTTCGAAGATGACGTCTGCTGACTAATGTTTTTGTTATTGTTGATATTCCCATACATCCAGGACAAAACACACCACCTTCACAAACATTCACGTCAAATAAAAAAAAAACCAATAGGTCCGCATACATTCCCATAAAAACACCACACTTACACTACAAATCCTGTTCTTAGCGACAGACTGCAAACGCGTGTGTACTCACCAAATATTAATCTGTAAAACTCCTTGGAGTACGCGGGAAAAATGTCCCAGATTAGAACACTTCCTCACTCAAAAACCGAGACTCAGGCACGAAAAATTGCAGCTGTAGTACAAACCTAACACAACACTTCGCGCTAACAACTGACATGCGCCGAGCGTAAACCCGTATTTATAAACGAACCCGCACAGCATCGTCATCGCAGTGGGTTGCGCGGGCGGGGGGAGGGGGGAGGGGGGATCGTAGGGGAAGCTAGGCGCCAGTTCACCGGGCTAGGCAGTACTAGCCAACCACAGGACTGAAACCTGCTGCAGAGCGCCAATCGTACGCGTTCTTCACTCATTAATGACACCTCTCAGACGTTCGATTACCTAACAATAACAAAATTCCCACGTGCCCCCACCCTTCGAGCATGTCGGTCCTCCTCGGCAATTTTACTCTTTTCCAACAACGCAGACTGTAATGACAAGTGTGAGGGTGGGAGTTCGCGCCTCGACGATGTGTGGAGGTTGCGTATTTATAACACCAACTTGCTCCCAACGGCGCGCTATTCTATGTCTGGGTTAATGCTTAATTTCGGCCAACAACATTCTGAAAACATCCTTCATTGTAAACAGGGTGCAGGCTCCGGTTCCCATCTGAGAAATCAAAAGGTGCATGAGTGATTCTGTAGGACACTGGCCTGTGTACCATATCGTGTAATAGGAGTCCATGCTTGTCCTTAACATCAGTGGCTTACCCAGGAATTTTGTTCGGGCGGGGGGGGGGGTCAACAAATTCAGTTGAGGACAGAGGACAGAGAGAATGGGGATCTGGGGGCGGTAGGCCCCTAGTCAGGGTTTCTGGAGGCATCTGTAGTTTGGTATGTACAAGGAATTTCATTTCATATAGTAAAATTTTCTTAATTTTTGATACTTTAAGACTATTTATGATGACACCCCACTTATTTGTCATTGCTAATGTAAAACAATTGCGAACTTAGGTAGTTTTAGAATTTTACTGCCTTTTTTCCGAACATCTTGGGGTGTTGGCGTCCTAAATTCAGCAATTTTTAACAGCTTTCACAATCGGGTTGAGTTTGGCACGATTTTGGAGGGCCTTCGGAATTTCGGCGGGGGGGTGGGTTGAACCCCCAAACCCCCCACCCTTCGGTACGCCACTACTTAACATTATAGTCACCTAAGGCGTATTCTGAATTCTCGATTAGAACAGTGCAGTTGTGTTTTGTGCGTAACGTAGGGCCTCTCTCTAGACACGAACAATAACAGTAACGAATTCAAACGCCGGGGAATCACCCAAAAGAAAGAATACAACTATAACGAAAACGTTTCACAATATAGAAGTCAGCTTTGAAAAAGCCAACTGCGCTGTTGATAGACGAGGAAGAAAATGTAGATTCGAACTGCTTCGTCGTCTTCATAGCACACGTAAGCTTAACTGGCTGTGAAAATCCACGGGAATTTATTAATAGTTTACACAAATAAAGAGTAGGATAATATATCAAAGCCCAATCAAATAAAAACGGATAATTTTTTTAAAATTACGCTAGAATGTATTGTTTCATTTTTAGCTTCGTCATGTCTGACCGTTCGTCTGTCTGTCTGTCTGTCTGCTTGTATCAGCATGGCTCCCACTGGACGGATTTTCGTGAAATTTGATATTGGGGACTTCTAAGAAAACCTGCTGAGACTCTCCAAATATCGTTACAACTGGACAAAAACATCGGTTACTTTACATGAAGACCTCAGGACGTTTATATTGTTCACAGCAGTACGAAACTTTTGTATCTCGACGAAAGTGTAAAGCGAACCCTGGTTGAACTCAATGCAAAACTGAACACTTCTATTGTTGACAGCTATATGCAGGTCAACAACAGTATCAACGTAAGGTACTGTTGAGTTTCCATGGCAACAATGGTTACGAGAACGCGCCACAATGTTACGCTACACGTCCACTTTCGACTTTTTTTATGAAAACAAGTTAATACACAAGATCTGAGGTTCTCATGGCGGTATCAAGGTTACGCTATTCTGCAAGGTAACACCGAAGAGTTCGACGAAAAATCAACATTAGATGATAATTACACTTCAACCACCACTAGACCGAAGGGTTTATTGTGGCAATGCAAACCTAGACTTGTACTCAGAAGGGGCTAGTTTTAAATCCAAGTTGGGTTACTGCTTAGGCTGAACCTACGTGCATCTTCCATAGATTCCTCGGGGGAACGTTCGGATAGCACTTCAAATAAGCCGCAACTACTTCCTTCCCAGTCCTCACAAAGTCACCCATCATAATCTTCTTCCCAACTTGCCTGAAAAATATACAACCTCTGAAGTTAAAACACCCTTAAATATCCCAAGAATCTTTTTTTTTTTTTAATGGTTTAACAAGATGTGCAAATTTAAACTAAAACCGAATGACATCAACGTCAAGATTAATGGACAAAAACTACAGGACAAGACGACTGCAATCAATGCCATCGGGTTCAGGATAAACCAAGAAATTAAATTCTTGTACTGCAAGAAACAAAACCTCAACCAAAGGTTATACTGCCTACATCTGGCAGGAGCACATCATTGCAATGGTATGTGGCAGCATATACAAGAATATACAGAGTCTCACGCTGCACAGCATACGACGCACAACCATAACCAGGCTCACTCTAAACAGTGTACGACTGACACACACACACACACACACATACACACACACACACACAAAATTCTGCAACAGCACCAAAGTTAACATAACGAAGTAATTCGTTGATGCTTTCAATCATAACTTTAGCAAGGAACAATATTTGCTCCCTGAGGATGATCGTGTGATCGAAACATGTAGGGGCATTTTAAATGTTTTAATGTAAATTTTAGACTTCTTAAATAATATATATATATATATATGCATGTGTTGGTGTGTGTAATCAAATATCCCAAGAATCAGTTACCTCCCGTTTCGTGGCATCTGGTCGTAAACAGTTCCCATCACTTTTGAGTAGGAAATATGTTTAGTGTGGAAGGAATCCTCGTTCAACTTGGCTTAAATTCACGTTACAGTTCTTTACCGTCAACAGCACAGTGAACACACATGGTGCAACAATACATGTCGAAAGAGCAGAACTTCCTAAGTCTACAATGACCGGCTAACATAAATGGTGTCAATCACTGCGTATAACGTCACGCGAGTTTTGTTTTCATCACATGTAATTTACAAACAATGCTACGTATTACAAACGCGCTGTAAGGAATTCGGCGGTAACACCGCTACTCCTGATAACAGCGGAGCCATTCCTTAAGAATGCAAACATTTTTGTCGAAAACAACAGAAAGTTGGTGCCGCAGTATCGAGATATCTGTATTACTAGTTTGTTCCAGTGCCCAGACTTCCCGCATAATTCATTTGGAATGTTTGTACACACAGAAACAAAAACAAGGCTGACTTCTGTGAATTTCACTTCGTGACTCCATGAAGATTCCTAGAGCCCCCTCCCAGCGACAGCATTACAAAATACAGTATCGATATTATTCAGCCTACGGCACGGCTCAGTCGCCTGGCGAAGATATGATATGGAAGAAGTATGCAAACTACGAAATGATAGACTGTGTTCGACCTACCGATCATTTTAAGATTACGTACTGTCTGATGAGACGTGACACTATGTTTGGAGGAAACTGTTGCCTCTGTCTTCAGGTTAGAGAAGTAATTTGTGCTACAGATCATTTACATCCATCAATTATTTGGATAATTATCGCTACCGAACGGAATTTTTGACCAACAAAATAAATGAAAATAGAAACACAGAAAGTAGTAAGAGAACGAGAACCGTATTAGTAAATATAAACTTTCCTTATACACCTAATTTCGTTTTGAAGTCATCGGACCCCCCCCCCCCCCCCCCACCCCCCCCCCCCCCCCCCCCCACACCCCTCCTCTGGTCAACCCCTATCTACTATTTTTCCTTTTCTTA
>Ga0123357_10005941_pt1 | contig 14743 bp, 9 predicted proteins | sample TergutEmb28metaG_FD_89873 | JGI IMG/M metagenome (GOLD analysis project Ga0123357, IMG submission 89873) | Embiratermes neotenicus P4 segment gut microbial communities from Petit-Saut dam, French Guiana - Emb289 P4 | ecosystem: Host-associated > Arthropoda: Insects > Digestive system > Gut ...
CACTCGCTGAGAAACGCATTTGTAGCACGTCTTGCACGAAAACGTAGAAATGCGTGACCCGTCAACAACGCATGGGAGAGCAATCACGCATTTCTGCGTGACCCGACGGCAATGTGTTAAGGTATCAACATCTCTACACAACTGACAAATCATAGTTCTATTCTTAGCACAGGCAAAAGAGCTTCTTATTCTTCTTCAAAGCATCCAGAACAGCTCCAAGGCCCACCCAGCCTCCTATTCAGTGGGTAGTTTAGGCTCTGCCCCCAGTGAGAGAGTGGCCAGAGTGTGAAGCTGACCACTTACTTTCATCTAGAGTCACAGTAAATAATGAATAGAGCTATACACCCAGTCTTCCATATGCCTTCATGGCATGGACAGGGAAAAATATTATGCTAATTTTGATTCCTGTGTCTGCAACAGGAAATCCAGTGCAGTGTGATTCTCAGCTTGTGGAAACAATTGCTGTAATGGAGGGCAACTATACCAAGCTATATGGCCTAGGACACTGCCTGTCAGTGAACCACACAGCCTCAACAGAAGCTCTTTCAGCCTAGACAGGAGAAGCACCATAATTCTTACAGCAATCAACTTGCTGCCATCCGGTCACATAACAACCTAATTTAGCTTACAGCTTCCAACACCAAAGCTGCTAAGTTTATGCTGTTCAACAAATCACACTCTTCATACAAATGTTATAGTTCCGTTCACAAGGATTGTACACACTTCTTGTTTCATTATTCATTCCATACATAAAAAACATGTAACATAAATGCAGCCTAAAACACAATAAACCTGCACATTGTAACAAACAGTGGCATTTTTGATAAAACTAAAGTAATATTTTTTGTTTATCGACCACAAAGGAAGGGTATAATATTCAGCAACAAAATATAGCTCTCTGTGGCACATCATGCTAAATGAAGCATCTTATATGTATGAATAACTGTGTCCTAGGTCTCACACTAAAATAATATTAAAATTCATCACTATAGGTCCATTAAAATCCAAGTTAATAATAAATGTTACGTCTTCTTAACATATTACTTGAGAAGGTTCTAAACAGCAATCATGACAATGAATACTTGAATTTTCATATAATTCTTATTGCATTCATACTGAAAATTAAAAGAAAATAGTAATGTTAATCTGATGTATGTTTGTCCATGCATCGTTGTATAAGCGTAGATAAGAAAACCAACTAGATGCTACTGAATGCTTTATTGCACTTATAAACTGCTCAACATGTTTCAGGCACTTATATGCCCATCATCAGAAACTCGAGACTATACTTGTGTTATTACCGCATGTGGTGTGTAATGCCTTGGTTGCTGGTGGTCGGTGCTCGAGCAGCTTCCCTCTTTCCGGACGCATAGCCTGCTGCCCTGCACCTGACCGCCGACCACCAGCAACCAAGGTATTACATACCATATGTGGTAATAACACAAATATAGTCTCGAGCTCCTGATGATGGGCAAATAAATGCCTGAAACATGTTGAGCAGATTACAAGTGCAATAAGTCTTTCAGTAGTATCTAATTGGCTTTCTTCTCTATGCTTAATGTTAATCTATCTTCAAAATATATTGTAAGATACTGAATATAGGACTGAGCACCTTGCCGACCTTACCAACCATTTGTTGAGTATCAGTCACTGAGAAACTTTTGCACTTAGATCAGAAGGGATTCATTTGGATGGTTATTTCTGCCTGACTTTTCCTTCAAACGTGGAGATGAATATACTAATTTGGCTTATATTCTTATAAGTGAGCAATCCCATTTCTTCTGCTTGATCATAGTTTTAGACCACCAAAAAGACATCAAAGGGTGCCACAACAGTGCCTTTGGGAATCTCAGTAGGTCATACTAGACCAGTGCTTTTCAACTGCTTTTTCTTGCACCACTGGTGCTATATTGACAGTTGTCTGGTGGTATGCAAAAGTAATTGCAAATTTTTATTTTTTCATAATTTATTTTTAAAAGTGAGAAATGTATTATTAAAATTACTTTAAATGTGTTGAAATGAGAGAAAAAATGCTGTGTTTATACAGTGTATGCCAAAATACTTTGTTATTGATAATGTCAGGTCTTCTGGGATATAATACTGTATCATTGTGTGTGTTTCCCAATCTTCAAGGGTCAAGCTCAAATATAATTTAAGATTGTTGTTTGTTGGCCAACCACAACTGATGTCTGCATATTGTAACATGTTCAAACACCAAACAGTGTGTCAGAACAGAGGAACTGAGCATCCTAGATGTTCTGATTACTCTTCTTGGCTGTTCAGTTGCATCTCTGACAGTGGCTACTATTAACCGAAAATTAGTCATCAGTCCTTACAAACTCACTAACCTTCAGCATCTGGTTGCAAGGAGCAAGCAGGAAATCACTAACCATTGTGTGTGAGAGAAAGAGAGAGGGAAAAAAACGAATTTGTAACCCCCAATCCCACCGACTAGGGGTTGTAGCAAGCAATAGAACCTAGTAATACATGTATTTGCTGTAAAATTGTACTGTCAGTTGTTACTAATAGGCACATTCCAGTTTCAACAGAAGAGCCAACTGAATTATTTGAATCCATAAATTTTGTTTTAATTTACTGACATCACTTATGAGTATGTTTCTTTCATTTGCATTGCTGCAGATTGGTGCAGATAAAACATGTGCTAGCTGCCATAGTGTGATTGTTCAATTGCCTGCTTTTATTACTTAATTTTACTATTTTTCTAGTACATTAAAGTGTTATACAATTAATGTGAGCTGTACTAAAACCTAACGAACTAACTAATTAATTCCATGCAGCAGAGTCCTTTCTCAGGAGCTAACATGTCCTTTAGGTAGTCAAGAAATTCCCCCCATTTTACAGAACCCAAAGATTCATTATTACATTCACAAGAACCCACCACCTGTCCTATTCTGAGCCTAATCAATCCAATCCACGCCTCCCAATCCCACTTGTTGAAGATACATTTTAATATTATCCTCCCATCTATGCCTAGGTCTTCCAAGTGGTCTTGAGTCTCCCCACCAAAACCCTGTTTGCACCTTCCCTGCCCCTCATATGTGCCACATGCCCTATCGATCTTATTCTTATTGTTTTGATCACCCAAGATATTTGGTAAGGAGTACAGAGCATGAAGCTCTTAATTATGTCATCTTCTCTACTCCCCTTCCACCTCGTCCCTCTTGGGCCCAAATATCTTTCTCACCTTCCTATTCTCAAACATCCTCAGCCTATGTTCCTCCCTCAATTCAAAAGACCAAGCTTCATACTCACACAAAACAAGAGGAAAAATTACAAGTCTGTATACCTTGATTTTATATTATTGAATAGAAAACTAGAAGACAAAAGATTCTGCACCGAATGATAGCAAGCATTCCCTGACTTAAGTATGCTGATTTGTTAGGGTTGGTCCCAAATATGTGAACTGTTCGTTCTTTCAAAAGGTTTATTACCTGTGTGTTGTGATTTTTTTCTGCATGCTGGTCTCGAGACATGACCATATACCTCAATTTCTGAGCATTTCCACCTAGACCAATCTTCTTACTAGCAACTACTAAGGCTTCTGTGTTTTTCTTTTTAGTATGTATGCTTCAACCCAATATATTAACATCATCAGCATAAACCAGCAGCTGACAGTACCACTCAAGCCCTCCTGGTTTGCCTGAACCTTCCTAATGGCATATTCTAAGGCAATGTTGAAAAACAATGGCAACAGAGCATCTCCTTGTTTTAAACAGGAAACATAGACAAATGTTTCATTCAGACACATTTTTATTAGCATTACCAGTTTCATAGGAGTACCAGACTCAATGAGAATATTATACAAGACCTCCCTCCTAACTGAACAATAAGCTTTCTTGAAGTCTATAAGTAGCTAATGCACTGCCTCATTTTATTCCTATTTTTTCTCAAGTATTTGATGAATGCAGAATATATGATCAGTAGTTGATCTGTTGCGTCAAAATCCACACTGATGATCCCCAATGATTTCCCCTGCATATGGTGTTAATCTTGACAGCAGAATGTTGGATAGAATTTTGCAATTGACAATTATTGCGATCTCTTTTATCACACTTCTTATAAATAGGTACGATGAACAACTTCCACTGTTCAGGCAATTCCTCCTTATTCCATACAGAACTAATAAGGTTACGTATCTCAAAATGAATTGTTTCACCCACTGCTTTAATCAGTTCTGTTTGGATTTGATCAGTACTTGTTGATTTGTGTCTTTTTCACTTTTCAAGAGCCATCTCAACCTCACATGCACTGTTAATGGAACATGCAGTTAAATTAGTACAACAGAAACTAAATGTCAATCACAATTTCAAAACCTAGTGGTGCATGTAATTGTTTTGTTTGTGATAGTGGTACATGAGAAAGAAAGGTTTAAAAAGTACTCTTCTCAGAAACTGACAATACATCAGTCAGAGCTACTTAAGCTGGAACAACATGCCAAACAGCAATTTGGCTGTTATGCACATGACTTGTATTCAATAGGTACCATGTTCTAGTCCTGGACGGGTATTCTGTAGCTAAATTCTATGTTACTACCTTACAACACATGCAGCTGCTTGCTCCCCAGTCCTTGTTCACTCACTATGCAGTCCTCTTCTCAAGCTCTTCCATGTTATTGTAACTCTGCAGATGATACATCAGTGTTAAATAATCTATGAACCTACTGTTAGTGCATCATATTGCAGACAGCTGATGATTGTGTTGACATAATTACAGCCTTCAATACATCTTGCACATCTCATTCAAAGTCTTATCATACACCACTATCCTGATTGAGAATTTAAATTGAATTTTCACCTCCATTATTACTTAAATGTGCATCTTCACATCTTTACCACCTTTCCACTTGTTACTATCAAGGCTGTATTGTGTGTTTACAAGCCCAGACCTCTCATTGCTTTCAAAGAAAGTAGTTAGAAGAGGCAGAAGTGATCAGAAGAAATAAAGTATTTCTGTCAGAGGCTAGATTATTTGCAAATCAACACCATACTAATATAGAGTTTGTTATCTGTTTAAAGAGCACCCCCACCTCCTCCAAATTAAATTCTTCCTACACTTGTAGCTACTGTGCCTGTGTTATACTGCCTTTGCTTTTTGGCTTATTAAATTCACTGTGAATGAGAGTTGATTGGTGCACATTTTATCACACTGAAATAACTGATTGTTCATTTGTCAGCCAGCAGTCTCATTACACTTTCCATTTTTCTTTTAGCAAAATGAAAATTCCTCTGCTGTTTCTTGTCTTATTAATGCACAACATTCTTATTCTTGAGAAACTCAATTTCTGCTTTTTATTAACCACAAATTATAATACCAAGAAATGCAGCCAATGCTTATGTCAGTTATAAAATGTGTAGTATCACAATGGTAGACACATTTGATCTTACAAATTGTCAACAGTGTGTTTGTGTAGAACCAAATAATCTGTACACAGATACTTCTTTTCCCAGTCCCACAAATTACATGTATAGAATTCTGCTCAACTCTTTGTAGCTCATTGTGAATATTCCATGTTGGATAGCACGTGGAACAGTATTGAATGAATGAATTGAAAAGAGGAGAGTGGGGAAATTTTGAATTATGGAGGGGAAGGTCAGTGCATGAGAATCTCTGACTTCCCAAACATGTCAGGACTCCTTTGGTATATACACACACATTTTCCTTTGATGTTCCCCCATCTGCCATCAGTGTTGCTGTAAGCAGAATGTTGTCTCAGGATACAGCACTCTTTAGAATACAGTGAAACATGAAGCAATTAAAGGTAGGGCATTACATGTTCAGTGAGAGATTTCATGTTTACATATTGTCTTTATGTCAAAAAGTGTCCAAACAATTAACAAACTCCTGTCAAGTTGTTTCCACTGTAGTGTACATAATGCACTGTATGTATCTGCTTAGATTCAACTTTACATGAGCAAACTTCCAAATAACTGGGGACTGTTTGTTTAACCAAAACTGTTGCTGCTCTAGATGACCTGTATATGTCCCATTAACTATCCAGGTCACTAAACCCCCTGTGCCTCAGCGCTTTAAACACTTCTGCTGTTGATATATGTGGACCCTTTCTTGCAAGAGGTACTGTCATTTTAACGAATGAAACAGTAGATCTAAATTTATCTCACTGTTTGAATTTCCAATCAGTGGAAATTGTATTGGTAGATACAGAACCCTCATGTTCAGAACCCACCTCATCATTAGGTTTACAATTTCTTAAGAAGTACCATATTTCTCATCTATAAATATTATATCGGAAATATCTGCATGTACAATAAAGTCCTAGTGATAAAACTAGAAAGTTGTAATAAAAGTAAGTAAGAAAAATATGTCTGTATGTGTATATACGTATATCAATTGAAAAGTGGCCATTTATTCTAGACAAAGTATAAAAATAACACCTACTACACATCAAAGAACTGTGTTAAGATAATAAAATGTATTTCATATTGTCTAGTCTGTAAAGAATTCATATTGTGTGTGAAAGTACACAGTGACTGCACTTGTGCCTAACATCATCTGGCAGTTACTGAGTAACAATTAGTAAACACTTTATCCACTTGTACTTTCTCAGAACTATTGATCAGTTTGTATACATGAGAAAACCTCTCCTGGTCAGGTGACATTTAATCAAACACAGTTTCTCAGAATTAATTACAAAGTGTATAATAATTGCATTGTACCTTAAAGTAAATAGATGAGACTCAACATTACAATCTCATTATCATTCACCAGTATGCCTGAACAAAATGCATCTCTCAAGTCACATATTGGATTCCAGTACAATCAACATGCTACTGCCTTATTTTTGTTACACATGAATGAACAGCCAACTACTTGTAATTTGTTTCTTTTTGGGTAATTCCCCGGCATCTGAGTTCTAACTGCCAACATTTCGGAACTCACCGTCGGATCCATCTTCATAGGCAGATGAATGAAGTATGAAGATGGAACCGACTGTGAGTTCCGAAACGTCGGCAATTAGAACTCAGATGCCGGGGAATTACACAAAAATAAACAAATTACATTTAGAACACGGCGAAAGCTTAAAAACAAGAGCCCACTACTTGTCTGTCACCTATGTTCTTGCATACTGTGGATATTCAACAGCCTACATAGTATTGGAAATCTGTTATTAAGTAGGCTCAGAAATTACTCTGTTATTTAGCAGATTTTATCTCACTCTTCATCTGCCTTTAAGCATCCACCCATCCATCCAGCCATCACGCAGAGATCTTGTGGAAGCAATATTCACTAAGATGTTAATCCTGAACAAACATTTGTAAGCCCAAAGGCATAATCCAGCTCAGAGTTCACGAACTGTATAAAAGCGATTTACATTATGTATGTATAAATTACGCACGCATGTATGTATACAAGAATGTATCTGTGTATATCCCTATACAACAAAACACATGCATTTGTAAAAATGGTTAAGAATATATATATATTATGTGTTTTGGGATAGCATAGTCAGCCTAATAACTGGGCTGGACGATCAGGGAAACAAAACTTAACTCTTCTCCAAAACGTCCAGACCAGCCCTGGAGCACACTGTGCCACCTATTCAATGAGTGCTGGGGTTGTTTCCCAGCGGTACTGGTGCCAAAGTGTGAAGTTGACCACTCACCTCCATCTAGTGCTGATGTTAATGAGGAGCTATACCTCTACTCCCTATATGTGCCATCATGTCATAGATATGAAGCATATATTTCTAATGCTTATTACTAATACAGATGGCAACACACTGTATGATACTACATTGCCAACCAAAAGCTATTTCATGCTCAAAAGAGACTTATCTTAAACCACCAGTGTGTTATCACTACCTACAATATGGTATATACAACGGTCACAGCTTTTCCCCTACACTGCATCTAATCTCTTTGGCCTTCTCTGACACCATTACACGCACAGTCTGCAGAGATGTGTTGTTTTATATGTTCACGAGCTGTCATATCACTCCCACAAGTGAGATTCTGGGAACAGGGTTTGAAGGACATGGAAAACCATTTCACTAACAAAAACTACATTATGCCAAAGTTGTTTTTATTATTTACTATACCTACAAGTACAAGTTCATGGCACAGGCACACAGATTGTCCCCAATCTCATATAAAATTCTCTCTTACATGTAAGGAATATAATGCTCAATCTTTCAACTTCTACTTTACCCATGTCATGTACAGTAAAACCTTGATTATACAGACCGATTTCACAGACTTCAGATTGTATGGACAATGTCTGATGGCATTCCCCCATCACATCAACTGCAACTGTAAATCACACTGCTCTGGTAACTCTTAACTTCCGTCTGCAATTCTGGTGAGACATCGTTCATACAAACTGACTTGTGTCCCAAAGCTTCTGTTTTAATTAACAGAGTGTTATATATGTTTCCAATGGCTTTAAGAAGACGTGACAAGAAAAAGGTCCACACAACAATCAGTATCTGTTAAATTCAAGATAAATGAGAAGTCGCAGGCTAGTACATAGCTGCTAAGAGCAGAGCTGAAGTTCCTTTGCTGAACAAACTGCGTCTGATATAAAGAAAAATAGACAAGGTAAAGCAATTCCCTCTTAAATTTGATTTTGAACCTTCTAAAAGTTAAAATACTGGTTAACTACAACAGAGATCAGACGATGTTCATGAGATTCAATTGCAGGTGGTTACTGAAAGGCTTAAAAGACAAATAGATGCTGCAATGTAATGGGTCACTGTATTGCTTCTGTAGGAGACAACATCTATAACTGGAAAACCTGTCATGCATTTCTGAAGGCTGATGTTAAGAGCAAAAAATTATTCAGAAACTATATACCATATATCAATCAGGACTGAGCTTAGGTGAGCTGTACAATGTAGATTAGAGCTTTATCTGAGTATACTCACACATTTAAACACAAGTAAGGAGAAATTATCATCTCTTGTGTGCCAACACAGATGGAAGTCATCAGCTGAAATATGTGGTGGTAGGCAAATCAAGATGGCCTTGTGTATTTAAGGTCATTATGAATTACCTCCATGTCCTGTATTTTAATTATACAAAAGTCTGCTGGTACTCACACAAAGCACCAATGAATGGTTTCATCTATCACTCTGATCCTGAAGTTAAGCAGTTTCATACTGCAGTTCTCAGCATCCATTCCACAGATGTGTAAGGTCTAAAGCTTCCAAACAATGTTCTGTCTCATCTTAATATCAAGATACTTAGCAGCTGTAATGTTAAGATCAAGTGCCGGACATTCCTCACAGTACATTTATAACAAGACTCTTGGACGAAGTGACAACTGTTCGGGAAATGTCTGATGATGAACTGGTGAATACCAAAAGGAAGGGGACATTGGATAATATCAGAAGTTACACCATTAACCCTGCCATTGTTAACTTGGCAAGGCATTAAAGAAGACAATCCCTGCTAATGGAAAGACAAAGCTCCTGTTTGACCTTGACTCATGGAGTATGAAAGTAACAGATTTCTGCAAGACTGCAGCGATGGCAGGAGAATATGGTGCTACAGAAGAAAATGTTGTACAATGGAATCTGGGTATCAGACACCTGATGAGGAGCTTAACCACAACATTTTGGCTGCTGGCTATGAAGAATAAGATGGTGAGAAAGAGAAGAAAGCAGAAACAACAAACATGCATGAACTCTCTTGTCAGAATGTGCTGGAAAAGGTTTCAAGCTTCATGACTGTCACAGTATAGAAGGAAATGGAGCCTTACTATCAGCACTTGAAGACACTTAGAGAGATTATAATTTGCAAGCAACAGCACATATTTACCCAGCAGTAACTGAGCATGTTCCTCAAGGCAGCATCTGCACCAGGATCAAAATTTATTAGAAAATTCAGGTTGCAAACTACCACAGCAAGTATCTGAGAGCAATTCAGATTTAATGGTGTTGTACAAATTAATTGTGATGAATTACAATAACTGTGTGTCACCATAAACAGTTTTCCATAACTTATGTCACTAATGTATCAATATACTTTTCACTTTGAACTTACAGACCAACACAGACAGCCCTTCCTCCCTTCAGTCCACAGTACTGAAGTTTTACAAGGTACACTACATACTCTGGCTCAGGGGAAAAGTATTATGTACTCCCAAATATATGCATCCACAAATACCAGTTTTTCAAATAAATACCACAATATATGCAAGTAATACCAAGCACAGATGTGATAAAATCCAAATGTTCAGTCCTGCCTTATGTGTGACTTAGTTTCAGAAGAAAACCAGTGTTTTAGCCACGTACTTCAGAAAAATGTGTACTCCTGTCACATAAATCACATCTGTGTCACATTACTGCCATTACAGAAATTCACAATCTTACCTGCAAGTCTACATTAAAAAACAGTTCTGCATAGCAACAAGCCATGTTGTTCAACAGACCTGTCTATCTGACTACATACCACATAACATAAGACTAATATTTATCCAAAGTGCTGATCAGCCTGACTGATTAATACTGAATAAAAATTTAGGATGATACACTGCACTGTTCACACAGCCCCATACTAAAACAGAAAAAATAAAAAGTTCCATAATCTTTACTTTGTTCTGTATATGTAAAGTTGCTGCAGCCACTGTGCCATCATGACTGCAACAAGATGTTCTTAACAAATATTGCACTCTTCACTACCTTGGGGAAAAGTTAAGTTTCCTTTATGATGCTACATTGTTTTCACATTATAAGGCAAAGGGACTAAGAGTTCCAGCACAAGCACCAAGTAAAACACAGTTAAACAAGACAGGAAAGCAATATTCCAATGTGGGGAACATATACATGTCCCAAATGCATTCTTTGACTTTAAACCCCTCACTGGTCTTATGTTTATTTACTATGCAAACACATCTGCTATCAATAAAACCAATCAACAGATAATTACACAGCATAGTTATAAAATATTTCCTCCTCCTCCTCCTCCCACACAAAATACAATAACATTAAACTGAATGATAATTATAACCATGACAAAACTTCAATGTGAGCTGAAAATACAAATTTGGTACAGGAAGTCCCTATTATTCATTTCTCCACATGTGAAGGCCACTATTTTGTATATCAAAAATACATAAAAATTCCCCACACTTCAAACATCACATCCATGGCTCATAAATTCTACAGCAGCAAATGTTTTCAAGTTGTTCCTCCAACTTATTAAAGAACTGCATTCAAAAATTCCCTGTACTTCTGAGGATTACATCCATGAAGCACAACCTTGCCACCACAATACAGTCCTAGCATCATATGTATCCACCATTTTCTCCAACTCCCCTGCTCATGACGCAAGCTCTTGCACACAATTTCTGAAGAACCAATAAGATGCAACTCTAGACATTAATGGCCATTATGATACTTGTCATTCCATCATCATCATTCATTACTCTTGTGGTGGTGGCAGTAGTGGCTGTGGTCATAGTGGTAGTAGTATTATGGAAGCACACACAATATGCATAAAATAAATACACAGTGCACCTTGTAAAACATTAGTTATGCATATAGCTGTAGCACATGACAGATTACTATCTGCTTTCATTGCCACTGTCATGTCGGTGATCATTACACAGTTTCAGTAACGTAATTATTGTAATTCAAGCCAACACATGCACACAGATGTAGTAGTGTTAATTAGTGTTATAATACTATTACATTAACCCCAAACTCCTACATATACATGTTTTGGGCCTCACTGGCCCATCATTAGTGAGCAATACCCATTGCATACAACAACTGCAGAGCACTGTAACACTAGTACACCTGTGTGCACTTGTTGGCTTGAATTGTAATAAATGAATTGTAATGCATGGAATGGGAAATGTAAAACAGTTGCAATAACTGCTGAAACATCATCTGTAAACAGTAAACATTTAATTAATAATTCATTTTCTGTAAATCCAATGGTCTGGGATTTAAATTGCAACAAGTGTAGGGGATATTTAACTTCTGCACTAATCCAAACCAGCTCTGAGGCGCACCCAGCCTCCTGTTCAGTGGGTACCTGGGGGTAAAGCGGCCAGGGCATGACGTTGACTGTTCCTCTCCATCTGATGCCAAGGTTAGGAATGTGTGCTGCTATACCTGTACTCCTCGTCTACGCCTTCCTGGTGTGGACAAGGAAAAACTTCAAATTGTTCAATGTCCGTAATTTTTAAATTAATAATTTACTGCTTACAATTTGTTACAGTCAAGTGTCAATGTCTGGTGTACTGATGTTTAGACAGAAGAATGATGTACTGCACCCACTCATGGCTGGAAAGGGGGGATATGCAGATGAAAATAATGTTTACAGTAATTTCAAAATACTTAACCACGCAGTACAATAAAATTGGCTTGATAATATAATGAGCTGGCAGGCCTGAGTAATGACATTTTGTGAAAACATTTAGTTAATGTTTATTTACAAAAGGGACTGCACACACTAAACCATCAGCCATTAACCCATATTCATGTTACTTACCATGGGCAGAAATTCTCTAATGAAAGGGCACATGCTTGTGGCACGTTTCCAATCCCATGGACAACAAGAATTCCATCCATCATCACCTTTGTTGTCACCAACAACATAAACGTTAATGACGCTGCTACCACTACCACCACCACCACCACCATCCCCGAAATTTAAGACTCATGATGCGACTGTGTGTTACCTGGAGGGGGTTACAAGTTAGGAAGCACTGATCAATCATTATGGAGCAATAATGGAATGAAAATTGTCATGGGAATACCAAAAGAACTTGGAGAAAAATGTGCTAGTAGCATTTTATCCACCACGAATTTCATATAGAGTCACACAGGATTGAATTTAAGACTCTGCAGATGACTGTTTGAGGTAAATGGCACGGACACATCACTGTCATTTTGTCATCATCACCATCACTGTTGTATTTTCTATCCATTACCGTGTGTACAAGGATAGTGTACCATCATCATCATCACCATCATCAATTTTTAAATACATCACATGGAACACCAGTTTCAATATACTGCACACACATCATTCTAGTACATACTGAAACCCTTCCTGTCTTACCTCAGTGATTTATATTACTTTAGATATTTGTTACATTTCTGAACAATTAAGTTGTGTACCCAAAGAGTTCAAAGTTGTGATCTTTTCCTTAGAGCTCTTGTGTCATTACAAAGGCAAAGTAGAAACTGCAGATAACAAGGTTGAGACTATTAATAGAATCAGAAGGGAAACTTCTGACATGGCACCTTTCTTGTAGTTTATATGATGACTGGTAGATGGCTCTCACACTAATCAGTTATTGAAGGTAACAGTTCAGAATACATGTACAAAAAAAAAACAAAACAACAACAGAATAAAGTGTACGACTACTCAAGAATTAATACACTTTCATTATAATAAAGAACAGTACTTGACAAACAAATGTCAACCTTCTGTAATTATAAGCACAAAAAATGCAATGAAGAAGACAAAAGTAAAATATACACTAAGACAGTTCCTTTCACCAACAAGACATGAGCTTTTTATGCACATACTGCTAGGCTGGAAGGACAGTCTGATCAACTTTCCAGCCAGGTATCTGAACATATTAAGTATCATAGCTGACAAAAAACTTTCACAAGAATACTTGAAACATCATAAGAAACACAGCAATATATCTCAATGATATAAAACTGTGATGATCATTTCAACTGTCTCTCATGAGCACCCAACTCTTAAAAAAATATATTGACCTCACATTGACCTCACACAGGAACTTATCTTAGCACTTGCCTTTGACTCACAACACTGCTACGGCTGTTGCTGTTGCATCTGTGCCTGCATTTGAGCCAACATCTCCTGCATCCTGCGTAGCTCTGCTTCTTTCTCTTGAAGGATGCGGTCCTTTTCCACTGTACCCTTTTCCTCCCCGCCCAACACTCTGCAAATGCAGTCAAAAGGATTCATAGAGGTACATTAAACAGCTGTGTGTTAACAACTAAAATCATGGTAATTAAAGTGTGTGTAAATGAACCCTGTAATAAAGTCAGTACATATAAACATTTGATTCATTTCCTATTCAGCATGGTCTCAAAAGAGGAGTTTGTATCACCACTGCTGTTCATTTGTGTTCTTCAACTTTGCTTAAACTATGTCACAAGGAACACCCAAGAAAACCGGTTTATGGTCTATGGTAATGATGTAAATTTTTTTCAGAGAAAATACAGGTGTTAATACTGAACACATACAAAACTAACTGCATTCATTTTAAGAGTTCTAATTCTTAAAGTGTTTACAGAACTGTACGTATCACGTCCAGTGACTCTTATCACAGAAGACCTTGCGGACGGAAGAAACATTTGATACAGACAATTTTCGTTCTCTGCAATGGTAGATAATGCCGGTCTTATATTTATGTTTATCAGGTATACTAAAAAAGGCCAATAATGTGCAGGAAATGCTGTAATCCTGTAGCTGTCTCCCATAAATGCAACCCCTCGTCCATACCTCAGGGTTACATGGATTCACACTCTACTCTACCCTGGTTCACATGGGAGGTGGTAACAGGTGTGAAGGTTCTAGTGAAGGGCATCCCTATCAATGGGGGCTCCACTGGGGAGCCTGGAAGGGAGTTCATTTACCAGGGACTTAAGTGTTCAAGAAGGGTCTGGAAACTCTCCCCATACAGGCCCCATTGGGAACCTGGGGGGGGGGTCCATTTACCTGGAACTCTGCGAGGGCTCTGGAAACTGAGCATCTCTCTTTGGAAGCTC
>Ga0123357_10005943_pt1 | contig 14740 bp, 11 predicted proteins | sample TergutEmb28metaG_FD_89873 | JGI IMG/M metagenome (GOLD analysis project Ga0123357, IMG submission 89873) | Embiratermes neotenicus P4 segment gut microbial communities from Petit-Saut dam, French Guiana - Emb289 P4 | ecosystem: Host-associated > Arthropoda: Insects > Digestive system > Gut ...
CTTGTAAAAAATGCAACAAAAGGGGGGGGTGGTGGAAAGTTTCCCAATCGAAAATTCCGAAAGGGGTGCTAAAGTCGTTTTGAAGGGGGCAGGCTGGGTTTCCGCCCCCCCCCCCCCCAAAAAAAAAAAGTCGGCACGCAGATGGCTTTGTATTTGTTTTCCAGTTTAAAATTTGTTTAATGTTGAACACCCTGCAAGGAAAAAAAGTTTTATGATAGCCGCATTTACGTACATAGGAAAGCAGCATTAGACATGCATCATTTACTTTGACAGCGATGGTTAAGGCAAAATGCATTGTTGTCGGTTACACACGTTTCACAATTATCATCTCTCTACGCATTCTCACTAGCATCATTTGTTACTGACCACAATTAAAAATGGACTCGGAAGTGTTTCTCTGATTAGTTGTTAATCAGACAGTTTTGAATGGTGTGTGCGTCGCGGGCGATTTGTTTATTGATGCGTTTTTGAACAACAGTGCATGCTTTCCGAGTTTTGGAAACAAACTGTAAATTAACGGATTCACGTGATTGTGAGATGTGCCGTGTTGTGATGAAAAGACTTGAAGGGATTCAGCAATGGAGAACAGATATCAGGGTTTGGTCGACAAATGAAGGGAGACGTCACGGAAAAAAAAAAAAAAACCTTCATTTGAAATGGATATTATACCTGACGTAGCGATTGTTACAGGTTGGTAGGCAGTTACTGCAGATGTTATTTCGACTGTCTGCTTATGTGGAAGATGTTCTAGAAGGTGAAGTATATTCCTGTCGAAACATACGACAATCATGGTTAGACCGATGTGATCCGATCGATCCAAGTTTATGACAAAGTAAATTGCATGACTTTATATTAGAAACGCGGGAAACTTCACCGATACAGGAGAACTTCATCGTTTATTTTCGGGCCATATTACGAGTTTTAACAATTGTGTGTCACTTTGATCAGGGCTGGCCCACAGGAGGGCCACATAATTCTTAGGGACTCGCCGGGGGACTGCACTTTTGTATGCATATCTTAAAGAATGATAAGTTTAATTTTTGCTGTCTCAGGGTGATGAGTTTTGGTTTCTAGACATCATCTCAGCTAATAAAATTGTCATTTTATGTTCTGTAGACATGTTATGTTTGTTAATTGTATTATTGAAACTCTTCAGGTGACCGTGTGCTACAGGTTGGTCATCCTTGAAATATACAGTGGTTTAATGTAAGATATGTCTCATTTGGGCACTACTTTACTGTGGACATTTAGGGATGTATTGTTTATAGGTGGCTCAGCTTAGCGTGCTAGCTGCTGGTCGGTATCCCTGCTTCATACTGCAGGATTCAGTTTCGCGATGAGTGAATACTTGTGATTGTGACGGCAGAAATGAAATGTGAATTATACGTGGTGATCGTACGTTATTTTTTTAAAGTTTAGAAATTCATTTAAAATTAAAAATATTGTCTATGCAGTAACAAAATTTGTATAGCAGAAAGAACATCATTGAACGAATTCAATGTGCGCTTCGTTGGTTGCACCAGCTGCTGTTACGTGCGCTCTAATCACTATGGAGAGAACTTTGTGGCGCAAATGCAGCTAAGTGATTCAAGAAACAAAACGTTTTTAAAGCGCATACGTTTTGCGGATACAGTTGTCTACTCTCACGTTCCAGTAGTAGTAGTAGTAGCGGCGGTGGTGGTGGTAGTGTTGGTAGCACTGGCAGTGGTGGTGGTGGCTGCGGCGGCGGTAGTAGTAGTAGTAGTAGTAGTAGTAGTAGTAGTAGTAGTAGTAGTAGTGGTGGTTGTGGTGTAGTGGTAGTACTGGTGGTGGTGGTAGTAGCAATAGTAGTAGTAGTAGCGGCGGTGGTAGTGTTGGTAGCACTGGCAGTGGTGGTGGTGGCGGCGGCGGTAGTAGTAGTAGTAGTGGTGGTTGTGGTGTAGTGGTAGTACTGGTGGTGGTGGTAGTAGTAGCAATAGTAGTAGTAGTAGTAGCGGCGGTGGTAGTGTTGGTAGCACTGGCAGTGGTGGTGGTGGTGGTGGTGGTGGTGGCGGCGGCATTAGTAGTAGTAGTGGTGGTGGTAGTGTTGGTACTGGTCATAGTACTGGTGGTGGTGGTGGTAGTAGTAGTAGTAGTAGTAGTAGTAGTAGTAACAGTAGTATTAGTAGTAGTAGTAGTAGTAGTAGTAGTAGTAGCGGCGGTAGTGTTGGTAGTGGTCATAGTACTGGTGGTGGTGGTGGTAGCATTAGTAGTAGTTACAGTAGTAGTAGTAGTAGCGGCGGTGGTGGTGGTGGTAGTGTTGGTAGAACTGGCAGTGGTGGTGGTGGTGGTGGTGGTGGCGGCGGCGGCATTAGTAGTAGTAGTGGTGGTAGTGTTGGTAGTGGTCATAGTACTGGTGGTGGTGGTGGTACAGCAGTAGTAGTAACAGTAGGAGTAGTCATAGTACCTGTAAACGTGCCATATAAAAATCTGCAGTAAGCGAAGGAAATGTTAAGTGAAGTAAAAGCCAATGGTATGTAGTGTAGGGAGCACGAGGTGGCTCATTTGGCTGAGGCACTGCGCTACAAGTCGGAAGGTGACGGGTTAGATTCCCGATGGTGTCACTGGAATTTTCATTGACATAATACTTCCGACTGCGTTATGGCCTTGGGATCGACTCAGGCTCTAACAGTAATGCGTACCAGGGTTCATTCCAGGGGGGTAAACGCGGCCGGTGCGTAGGGCTGACAACCTTACCACCTTCGTGTGCCGATTGTATCGAATCCTGGAACCCACTGCGCCTGTAATAGGCCTGTAAATGGATTGTTTTACCTTTACCTTTCTTATATAGTGTAGCGCGTTCTGTCGGTTAGTAATTTCCACGTAGCGTGTAAAGTTTTCGGCTGCTGTACACATAAATGGGTTGGATTACGTTACGGGCGACACAATGGGTAGTCGTGCACATAAGCGGCCCCATTTTCACGTCGATGCGTGCGCTTGTACCTGTGTCATGAAACAAGACTGGAATTTTAGGCGTCATACCTTCATACCGTTTCAGCAAATGGGTGACTGGCGATGGACGTCATTAAAATGGTCTGAATTTCTGATGTCACGCCTCACTTAACATGCACGAACTTGGATACAAAAGTCGTCTGTGTTTTACTGCATAATTCACTCACCAGCGGAATTCTTGCGTCACGTGGATCAGATTTGCTCATGCAGTGCCGAAGGTCGTTTCAGCGTCAGTTTTGTAAAGTCACGATTTCTGAACCACTGTTGCTTCCAAGAAATCCTGTGACATCGAAGCCAGATACGGGGATCTTGTTTATCTCTGCAGGGTGCATACGATTTTTCACATTCACGGATTATTAATGGAACTTAGTGCTAGCGTTGAACTATGATCTCCGTGCGCGTAAACTTGTTTTCTCGTCGGTCATTTTCCTCCTGCTCCTCCTCTTCCTCCTCCTCCTCCTCCTCCTCCTCCTCTACCCGGAAGTAATTGCTTTTTTGAATCTTATGTCGAGGTTCAGTAGTTAAATTTCTTTGTCTTCTCGCGATACTTCGAAATCACGCTTGTTTCTTCAGGGAGCCTGTGAGAATGGCATTTTACAGATATGTGTACACTGCACACAGATATTCTCAGTTTAAGTCTTTTGACGTGAAATTACACACGTGCAGTTTGTGTTGTTTCATAATTCTTTTTCATAACCGATGTTTGACTTCTAAAGCATAAACTTAGTTCGAGTATTTATTTCTGGAAAGAAGATTTTTCCCCCTCACCACATCCTAGTATCGGGCGTTGCGCAAAACTAGCTTGGATTGAGACACAAAATACGGAAAGACTGAACAGGCGAAAGCCCGTGGCGTGTACTCTGAAAGCGAAGAGGAAGAAGCGTAAACTTGTCTGGCTGCAGTGCCTTGTAGCCTTATTTAATGTATTAGACTAAAACAAGGAGGTGATCGACTGCCTGTTTATTGATTTTGTATAAGAGTTCCTAGTTTGTTTGAGAGTATTACTTTAGGAATGGCGGCAGTTCGCTCTCCCATATTGGTAGAATTTTATTCTGAAATTTAATGATGGTGCTGTACTACTACTACTACTACTACTACTACTACTACTACTACTACTACTGCTACTACTACTACTACTACTGCTACTACTACTACTACTACTACTACTACTACTACTACTACTACCATCACCACCACCACCACTACCAGTACTATGACCACTACCAATACTACCAACACTACCACCACCACTACTACTACTACTGGTGCTACTACTATTTACTACTACTACTACTACTACTACTACTGCTACTACTACTGCTACTACCACCACCGCCGCCGCCACCACCACCACCACTGCCAGTACTATCACCACTACCAGTACTACCAACACTACCACCATTACCACCATCACCACCATCACCACTACTACGTCTACTACTACTACCACCACCACCACTACACCACTACCACCACAACCACCACCAATACCACTACTACTACTACTACTACTCCCACCACCACCACCGCATTCCAATTGAACCTTGTCCATTGTCTCATTCAAGCATAACTTTTTAAAATCGGCACATTTCGGAGACTCTGCACCTCGCATAAATTAAAGGGGAAACCTACTCTGTAAGGCCCATTCAGTACAGCTAAACTTCATCAGTAGGCATAGAAATAATCCGAATGAATTAAGTTGTATAAGAACCACCATCATTCCTGATTAGGAGATAAGCGTTTCAACAATCTACGACAACATACTGGCGGGTCAAACATGTTTGTGGAGCAAGCAGAGTGGGTGGTAGAATTACACTGCAGCAAACCAAGGCCAATTAAACACGAGGCCTTTAACCCAGATGCTTGTTAGTAAACAATGAGACTACGGAAATAATAGTTTTAAGAGGCGGGCAGTTAGTAGCTCTAGACGACTGCAGGTCCAGGGCTCACTTCCGTCACGGTGAGCAGTAGAAAGTAGAAAAACAGATAGGACAAGAGACGCTGAACGAAGTGTTGCAGCCATTCAGGCGCTCTAGATGGGTCTCCAAACGTTTGGGTGACTGATACTGTTGCCTCACTCACGGTCGATAAGCACATCGGGAGACATCTGCTTGTGTACTTAATTGATGGGATTTTCTGCGACCTTCCTATCTGCTACTTAAGAATATTTCCCATATCTTGTGTTTTTATCAGTATGTAATATAGCGACGTTGACGCAGTTTGTACAGAAACACAGGCTTATTGGTCTTTGACGTCACTGCTAACTCTTGGCGTAAATTGTTTTTGCGTTGCTAAATTCGTACCTCAGTACTTTTCCAGTTTCTCTTGTAAACGACTTCCAGTTCACAACACATGTAAAAGAATACCCTCTCCCCGTTTATTTGAAATGGTCGGTAGCGCGGTTGGTTGCGGCACTGCGCTACAAGCCGGAAGGTAGTGAGTTCGGTTCCCGACGGTGTCATTGGAGTTTTCATTGACATAATCCTTTCGGCAGCACTGTGGCCCTGGAGTCGACTCAGCCTCTAACAGAAATGAGTACCAGGAATATTTTCTGGGGGTAAAGGCGGCTGGTGCTTAGGGCTGACAACCTTAACACCTTCATGTGCCAATTGTCTTGAAATCTGGGAGCCTCAGCCTCCTGGAACCCTCAGGGTCTGCCCAGGCCTGTACAGGGTTTGCTTTACCTCTTTTTGTGTGTCGGTTATTTTGTACTTTTCTCGCTGAGCAAGCCGTTGATTTTGAATCCTTGCAATCGAGATAATTGCTGATGGATGAAGTGTGTATTGGAGGAGGCTTAGGTTTTATGTATCCTTGACCGGAGCTAAATTAAGGATTTTTTTTATTCCTAGCAGTTTTTAAATAAGAGGTATGGTATGCAGGTGAAATACTGATTGGATGACGATTCTGGAAAATTAAAAAATGGAAAGAGGAATAAATAGTATAATGTTATGGTTCATAAAATATAAAAATGGACTAAATATAAAAACATACATTGTGGAGAAACACTTTGCAGGAATCTGGGGTTTTATATATATATATATGTGTGTGTGTGTGTGTGTATGTGTATATATATGCGTTACTGGTTGTATATATTAGAGTTTTTGAAGTAAATAGCCCGAACTAAACCGGCAGATTTCGGATATAAAAATATTGTAGCGGATACTTTTTTTTGTTTTTGTTTTGCAAAACGTTTGATATGAAGAGAGCGTTTAGATTCGTAATGGAAATATTTTGTAGTGTGTGTAAGTTTCCTGTAAGTAGTAGTTCCTAATCGAGTACGATTTAGTTTGACCAGTACGTCCAGTAAAGGGAGTTAGTGTCCTATTTATATTGTGTTGCTGGCCGTACGCTATTGATGAATCTCACGAGAAGTGTAACTGTGTGACTTCAGAAACTTTTCGTGGACGTATCGAAGCCAAACTAAAGGTATTATTTTCGACGTTATTGTATCAAAGTTTTTTTTTTAATTTTTTTTTAGTTTATCGTGCAATTGTGTTTTATCCTACGGGGTGAGTGGTATATTTTAGGACTTGATTTATATTAAACATTAATATTATTTGGACAAAAACACATAATCACGACATGAACGGCATTCTGTGGAATATAGAAATTCTCATAGCTCTCCACTATTTTGTTGAAGAAACTTATCTCCTTTTTGTAAATATGTCGTCCTGAAACATGTGTAGTTATGTAAGAGCTGCACTACCGCATCTGAGTTCAGGTTATTGTATCGAGGGAAGATGGTGTCTGTGCGAGCGTTGTCGACCAGAAAATTCGTAAACAAACTGAATGCCGTATGAGTACGATTCAGGGACTGGAAAGAATTGTTGACTTCAAGACAGCGGGTTCGGACATGTACGATAGGGGGAAGTAATTTTCATTATGTACCTTGCCAAACGGCAGAGGTTTGAACCAATGTAACCTGCTGTATGGGTCGATGGTGTGCCATGCTTATTGACTTCTGATGTATAAAAATGCGACAGCGTAATATGTTGAGGTATTAGTTTTCTTCTACTCTACAAAGGGATCCCATTTTCATACTATCTAGGAGTTTATAAATCTCCCTATTAGTACTGCGATTTGGACCTGCAAGCAACATGTTAGTGCCCGATAGGAAAAGGAAGTTTATGTTTTCGTTATATTCTGAGGGCTTAAAAACAACCGTGCAGTTTCCTTTAGCAGGGGGAAGAATCTTTATATTTTTTGCTTCAAGAATTTTATGACTTTTCTTTTTTTTTTAGGTTTGTCTTGGGAAAACTTCGATTCCCAGACGTAGTTCTAATTTTCTGTCTGAATTCTATACCGTCTGCACGGGGAAGCTTGGAGATGGCAGATCATGCCACGTAGAGTAGATATCTAGATCATACTGTCGTTTGAATACAGCCTAATTGAGGCCTCTGTTGAGGATGGACTCCTGTGCCGCAGTCATGGTGTAATCGCGTAGATTGAGGGCAGTGTTTTGTTGAGGTAGGGAGGGACTGATGGTTCGGTGTATTTACAGTCGTTCAGGGAGATCGTTTATGTGTTACGTCCTCCGGTTTTTGAAAAGTGCTGTGATACTATCTATCCACAGCAGTCAAAAACTCATATCGCGGTTATTGAAGGGAAGATTAAGAAACCCTTAAAAATACGAAAATCAGATCCTTGACCACACCAAAAGAAATCGATTTCTCATCATATTAAGCTGACGTATGTGTGTGGACTGTCAGAAGTCCCTTAGCAATACATGTCGCCCAGAACTACAGTAAGTGTCAAGCTACATCCTTACTTCTCTAGGCGAAATTTTGGAGTCCACTATTAATAGCACTGCTCATGCATTGCCTTAATCACGTTGTAATCGACGATTGCGACATACTAGCGAGTTTCGGTGTTTTGAGTTCAGTAACGGATGTTCTGGTCACAGAATCTCTCTTCATTACCAATGCGTAGATAATTTCGGATATCAGTCCCTTTTCACGTACTGAACTTAGACGCGATCATAGAGCTCTTCAGATACGGATTGTGTTTTAAGAAAGATATTTGCAGTGGACATGTATAAACAAAATTCGAGGAAGGTGGAGATTCAACGTTTCTCCGATTTTGGTTGTTATTGAAGATAAGTCGGCGGGAAAACCAACCTTTTGTGTGGCTTCGACATGTCACTTCTATGAAGTGGTCACCTGAGTTCCATTATCATTTAAGTTACAAGTGCTGTTTATTTCACGATGTAACGGTCTAAGACAAAGAAGGTCGCTATGTTTCTGTGACATTCTTTCAAGACGAATTTCTTGCAGTTATATTTGTTTTGATGGCGAAGTCACTTGTCATCCGCCCGGGCATGTTAATTGACAATTAATTAACGTTAGAGTTTGGCTGAGCAACACTCCGCATTCGGTGATGAAAGTGTGACCTGTGTACACGGGTGCAGTTCCATTGTCAGTGTCGTGCTGTATTTGAAGAAATAGTGTTCAGGCGAACGCATTGTGACATGTGCAGTGTACCTATAACGTAGGAGAAATTCCTCGTGCCAAATTCAGAAGCCGAGGTTCCTAATTACATGCACTTCCAGCAAGATCTAGCGCCTCCGCATTGTCACACTGCAGTTCGAGCGGGACTTCACTTGTCACGGAATTTGGATTGGAAAAGGCGGCCATATCACAGGGCCACCTCATGTCCTTGACATTACAGTACTTGAGTCCTTTTCCGGAGGTGCATAAAGGACACTGTTTGCAGGGTACAGATTTCATACTTGCATGTAATTTGTACTCTGGAGTGCTAATTTTGCCGCGGGTAATGAATTCGGAAGACTGGACGGTTACTGTCGCCCTTTTTTTTTTTTAGATAACTGTTATCCTGCAGGGTCTGAGAAAAGGCATAAAAAATTCAGGGTCTAGAGGTAATCTACGATGAGTTCAGCTAAGGTAACTTGAACCCGGGAAGCATAGGAATCAGAAGTGCAACCCCCTCGACCGTGCCATTGTGTACCGGGGTGCTGATAAGTCCTTAGCCCGACCAGGAAGGAAACAAGCTCCGAAGCATGTCAGGGACATGCGCAACTTCAACAACATCGAGACACGAGCTGTCGTCAAGTTTTTTTCTCCCCTCCTGCAAGGCAAGGCGCCGAAGGAAATTCACGCCATTCTGACAGAAACTTTAGCTTGATTCCTTCCTGGTCGGGCTAAGGACTTGTCAGCACCCCTGTAAATATATTTCCTGTATTTTACGCCGACGCACTATATTTAGTAATATTTTTTTTTGTGGTAGGGCTCTGATTGGTGGGCAGTGGTCTTTCTTTTTCTCGGGAAAAATTAACCTGAAGTTGTTGATGAAGGCATGCACATTCTTGGAACTTCAACGGCCTGGCGTCCACGAAGCGATCATAGTGCGAGGAAATTTGTTTTTGTTTCATGGGTATTTGAATAATCTCCATTGAATTCTTTGTGTGTGTGTGTGTGTGTGTGTGTGTGTGTGTGTGTGTGTGTGTGTCTGTCTGTCTGTCTGTCTGCCTGCGCCCAGCACGTAATGTCCGTTCCCAAGCATTATGTTCGTGAATGTTCGTCTTAGCGTTCCGTTGAAACTAAAGTATATACGGACTTGGGTAAAAAATTGGACATTTGAGTATGTGAGTGGTGTTCAAACAGTATAGAACAGTATGGGGCTCTCAAGTATGCATGACACAGCATTTTGCTTTTGAAAATTGAGTACGGGTTCTGTAAACATAATTCGAAAACTAATTTTTAGAAATGTGTTAAACGCCGCCAGTTACTTTGTGAGATTTCTTTGCCTCTCTCAGATATTTTAGTGCCTCGTCATCCTGATTTACTTAGTTTAAATATCTGGAATTATTTAAAATTAATCAAATTTCTTAAAATTAATATCACGTCTGCTGCAAGAATTCTGTGCACGTGCAATATCTGTTTCCACACGAACTATTTCAAGACATGTGACAGCCGTAAATCCTGCTGTTGTCTGTCGAATATGTGACCATGCAGCAGCCATCAAATTATGCTGGTGCGTGAATGAAAGGAAATTGTATTGGTCCATAACGTCTGTCTCCGGCTTCTTTTCAACGTCCATTGCCTGTGATGTCTATGTTTGCTGAACAAATTTCCCAGAGGATCTATACAAAGACCGAAATATGTTGGAAGGGAAATTAACAGTTGTTAATTCTACAGCGTGTCTGCACGCCCATAGTTCTTGATAATTTATTCGTTTGATGGTTACACGGTTAACCACGTAACATTACGAGTTCAGTCGATTCTGCTATATAACCCGATAGTTACGTCCGGGTAAGACCTCGCTTTATAGAAAATCCCGTAACGAAATTGTTTAATTTATTTTATTATTATTTGCTTTCACCACTGTTATTTACAGTCATATACCTGAAGCAAACCATGTTTCTGGAGTACATACTGTCGTAGCTATTCTGTAGTTACAATTTATGGGACATGCAACGATATTTCCCATGTTGAATGTTTTGTGCTTGTACATCAGTCGGGTATCTCAGTCGGTATAGCGAGTGACTACGGGCTGGACGATCCGGGATCGAATCCCGGTGGGAACGAGATTTTCCGCCCGTCTAGACCGGCGCTGGGGCCTACCCAACCTCCTGTACAATGGTTACCGGGTCTTTCCCGGGGGTAGAGGCGGCCGGGGCGTGGGGCTGACCCCCCACCCCCATCTAGAGTGCCGACGCCCTAGAAAGAGTAGAGCTATACCTCTACTCACCCTAAGGACCTTCGTGGCCTATAAAAAGGGTGAAACCTACATCAGTACTTTCCGAAGTATGCGTGCAGTGCCCAATATAGCTGTTTTCTTTAGTTACTTGATTTCTTGCTTTCCCATATGTTGCTGAAGTATTTTCTGAATGATATTTAGATGTTTCCATTTGCCCCTAATACACTGGTATCACTTTTGATTTTACATTCCACATGTGCTATATTTCTGTTTTAAGTTCTTCATAGTTTAGACTCTTCTCGGCTCCTTTCTTGATCACGTTTCTGTCTCCTGCGCCTGAAGCATTTATTAACATACAGTACGTGTTACTGTTCCTCTTGCATTATCACGGATTATGATGTCCGGTATGTTGTTACGGATGGCTCTGTCGGTTCGCACGTATTGTTTCCATAATGTGGTTACCTTACCTTCACCACTTGTTTCGATTGATTTTGGTACATGGTCATACCAGTGTTCATTGTGCAGTTTACCCATGTTGCATAGCTTATGTTAAAGTGTAGTGGAGCACACACTCATGTTTCTCTGTTGTTCTTTTGCCTATAATAATAAATTATCCTTGGTAATGAAAAGGGAACATGTATGTTAATAGACGTTGCAATCTAAGGAGACAGCATTGTGATTAAAAAGGAAGCCGAGAAGATTCTAAAATATAAAGATCTTACAATAGAAATACAGCGCATGTGGAATGTAAAAAACAAAGGTGAAACCAGTAATAATAGGGGCGACCGGGACTATTTCAAAGTCATTTAGAAAATACGTGAGCTACATACCAGGAAGACATGAAGTCAAGGAACTCCAGAAAACAGCCACATTGGGCACTGCCCACATACTTCGGAAAGTATGAATGTAAAATTACAATAGATTCAACACTGAAACTAATGATATAAGCACCATGAATAGTAACAACAGAATAGCTGCAACACTGTATTCCCTAGGGACATATTTTGTCTCAGGAATATAGGTATAAATACCCTGCATAAAGGAGATGATGATGATGATAATGAGGATGATAATAATAATAATAATAATAATAATGTTTGACGCGATAGCTGCACACTGTTCCTTGAAGCTGCGAAGCAGCCAACACGCGTTTGCGCAATTTCGCAGTATGCAAACAGCGTTCGTCTATTCATCAATCGCGGTATAGCCAAATCGCGTTAACGAAACGCGTAATATAAGTGGCAGACTTAAGAATCGCTTTCGCTTAGAGCGGGATGCGATGAATGTGTTGTTTTTTCGTTAATTTCTAACGAATGCAGCTCATTTCTATGTTATTGTGGCGGTAATGTTTCGGGCCCGACCATTTGTTGTACGGGTCGCATATGGGAATTCATGAAACACTACGGGTAGTACTCGTGTTAGCGAGTTCAAAAAATGCAATTTCATTATCATACTTTGAACTCGTGTAGACCGACTACATCTTGTAGCACTCTTTTTAATGCGCATTGCGTGCTGGCCGATCGAGTGGCGCGGGGAAGTTGGATAATTATCATGTGGGCGGCGGAAGTGACGAAATGTAAAGGCAGAAGGGCACGTTTCGCCCAGTCGGACAAACCACTTCTGCTCGTCTTCCAAATTTTGAACTCTTAGAGAAGGTAGGGAAGTCAGCCGTACTGAATACAGTAGAGGTGATCCACCCACGACTGGTCGACCGCCATCCCTCCTACAGCCGTTGGTAATGTTTTGTGTTGTCGGAAGTCTGTGGGTTTTGTAATCGCATTGAGCGGCTGTGCAATGCTTATATCCCTGAAGATTTCATGCATACGAGGGCGTATTCAAAAGTTCCCGTACTGAGTCGTTAACGAAATATGCACCTACCTTTGTTATTGATTTTGTTTCTGTTCGGAGTAGTCCTCGTCCGAGTTTATGCAAGGGGTCCAGCGTTATTGCCACTTCTGGAAGCACCCCTGGAACTGGCTTTTTGGAATCGCGTGTACACCAGTCGGCGATTGCCCCTAATTTCGTACAGATCCTGGAAACGACGCCCTTGTAGCTGTGCTTTCATTTCCGGAAACCAGAAGAAATCACGAGGGTCAAGATCGGACGATTAAAGGGGGTGGGTTTCCACGGACATGTTTTTAGCGGCCAAAATTGCTTCACCGGCAAAGCAGTGTGCGTTGGCGCATCGTAGTGCTGAACAGCCAGTCCTTGTTTCGCCATAATTCGGGACGTGTTCGACGGCTTGCTCCCTCAGACGCTGCAGTACCTCCCGGTAATAAGCTGGTTAACCGTTTCGTCTCGAGGAACGGATTCCATACAGAGCTAATTTAAATTGTAGGAAAGTGAACTCAGGCTTCAAAAGGTTGAACACCGTGGTGTGCTGCGTAGTAAACATGTTACCATTCGGGTATCTTTACTCGCTAATATTTTTGCGTATTTTTTATTTTACTTTATTATATTCTGCAATAATTCAATAATAATAATAATAATAATAATAATAATTGGCAGATGTACGAAGTATTTTGCTTGTGGTGAAAAAGATGTGGGAGTAAAGCCGACATTAATATCAACAAATCATGAGCAAATGTTTGGTGTGATCCATCGGTATGAAAGAAACGATAAAACTTGTCACAATGAATATTCAGGTCTTTTGAGGTATTGCGCCTTGTATACTGGTGACTAGTTAAACAACGTTTCGAAGGAACGTGGTGCCTTTATGTCCATGGTCAAGCAGTCCAGGACGGCTTGACTGTAGATAACCGGCATATAAATACTGGAAATGTGCTGAAAATCTAACCTATTTTGGGCAAGGTTACACTAAACCCATGGGAGGTTTATAGGGCCCAAGAAAATGAGCGTTTCAGGTCCTCTTTTACCAGAGGAAAGCGACCGGAACTGTCACCGAAACGTATTTCATGTTCTAAATTTGATACAAGAAGCATTGATTTCAGATGTGACATAATTTTCGAATCCTACAAAATTGTACGTGTACTGTATCATACGTACGTAGCTAACCTTTTAACCCGGCTAATGTTTTTATTGATACTGGCAACTGCTTTGTCCGTCACTAGGCTCGTTATCTAGGTGGATGGAAAGGAGAACAAACAGGGCGCGGTAGTAAATGAGATAGATGCCTACCGGACGGGTGGAGCTTGACGCGTGTCGTATCAGGGTTCACGTACAGACAGGCTATTGTAATTGCTTGTGAGAAGTAGTTCATTGCTTTGAAAACACGAACTTTGCGCGACCTTGACAACTCCAGCTCGAGCTCATTTATACGAAGCAGTGTATTTATACATACGGGATTAACATATTTCTGAGTCCTCGGCTCCCAGACGGTGTAACAGCTCGCTGGTGTTCCTGGTTTATTGCCATTTTCGTTGTTACTGTACAGAGGAGAGAGTGTGTCAGTTTACCATGTTACGTTAACTTCAAGGCTTTTTCGAATTCATCTGATGTTATTGAAATATATATTTGATTGTCTAAATTCCATTCTAATTTTATTTCATCTATGTTTGTTGTGTTCCACATTTTTTTATGGTATTGAAGAAATACATTTTCATCTACGTTTCCATGAATTTTCGCGGTTTCCTTTATATCCTTGCTTATTTGTTTTAAAATTTTGTACACTTCAGTTTGAGTCCTATATGTTTCATGTTCTAAATGTGTAACAAATTGTCCTAGGAGACTCTGTGTCTTCTCATTACTCTTTTAGTTATTGCTGTGTTCTTTGGTGTGCTATTTTGTATTCTAGCTTCATTAAAGCTAGCCATATCTTCGCCTGTAAGAATTCTTTTATTTGGTCGTCCCGTATTTTTAAGCATTTTCTTTTGTTTCGTCTCTTTATTTTTCCCAAACGTTTGTATGGTGCTGCTTTTAGTGTGTTTTGTAAGTTTTCCTATTCTTTCTGAACGTCGGTTTAGTGTATTTTTATATTGTTTAAATGACGTTTCGCTCTCTGCCTGTACAGCCATTTTATGCTTTCGTTTTGAAGTCTTATTTTTAAAAAAGTCGTGCTTATTGAAACTTTTTTTTTTTTTTTTTGCCATCGATTTGGGCAATTGACTTTTTGAAGAATAAAATAAGGGTTACTCTCTAATTCGGTGTTTTTGTA
>Ga0123357_10005944_pt1 | contig 14738 bp, 7 predicted proteins | sample TergutEmb28metaG_FD_89873 | JGI IMG/M metagenome (GOLD analysis project Ga0123357, IMG submission 89873) | Embiratermes neotenicus P4 segment gut microbial communities from Petit-Saut dam, French Guiana - Emb289 P4 | ecosystem: Host-associated > Arthropoda: Insects > Digestive system > Gut ...
GGGATTGAGAGGGTTTGCTTTTTGCAGGGGCGGAAAAGGAGGGGGGTTGGGGGCGCGCGCGAATTCAAAAACACCAGGGGCCGGGGCGCCAACCAAATTTCCCCCCCCCCCCCACTGCAAGGCAAGGCGCCGAAGGAAATTCACGCCATTCTGACAGAAATATTAGGAGAACATGCACCATCGTATGCCACCGTCAAAAACTGGGTGGCCCAGTTTAAACGTGGTGATTTTTCTACCTGTGATGCACCTCGTCCTGGACGACCCAAAACAGTGACCACCCAGGAGATTATTCATCAAATTCACGAGCTAATAGTGGAAAACCGCCGGATTTCGGCTAAATCAATAGCTGAGCAACTGGACATCTCACGTGAGGGGGTTGGGTCCATCATTCGTGAAGATTTCGACATGCGGAAGCTCTCCGCGAAGTGGGTCCCGAAATGCCCGAACGCGGATCGAAAACGTCAACGGTGCCAATTGTCTGAGCAACTTTTGGAATTTTTTCGGCGCGATCAAAATGATTTCCTGTCGCGATTGGTGACCATGGACGAAACCTGGTTAAATCACTATGACCCGCAGACAAAGCAACAAACAATGGAGTGACGGCATAGCGGCTCACCACGCTCCAAAACTATTCCGAGTGCAAAAAATCCGCTAGAAAAGTTCTCGCCTCGATTTTTTGGGATCAAGACGGCATCCTCCTCTTTGATTATCTTCCAAAGGGCCAAACTATCAACGCGGAGTATTACTTATCTCTGCTGGTGCAAATGAAGGACATTTTGAAGGAAAAACGCAGTGGGAAGTTCAACAAGGGGTCTTGTTCTTACACGACAATGCCCCGGTTCACCGGGCACTTGCAACCCAGAAGAAACTGGCCTACCTGGGCTTCCAATGTCTTGTTCACCCACCATATCCTCCGGATCTGGCCCCGTCGGACTACCACCTGTTCCTTGGACTAAAAAAACAACAACTGAAAGGTCGCTATTTTTCTTCCGACGAGGAGGTCATTGCTGTCGCAGAGACCTGGTTGGAAGGCCAACCTTCTTAATTTTTTTTTTTTAGTGGCTTGCTAAAGTTAGAACAACGGGCTAAGAGGTGTATTGAGCTTCGTGGAGATTATGTTGAATAAATCCCGGGTTTGGTCCCTGTAGCATTTCCTTCCTGGTCGGGCTAAGGACTTATCAGCACTCCTCGTATATCTCGTCATGTTTTATACGATTTAACATATTCCTTGTCCTTAAAATGTGTTGATACTCCACAAAATTGAAATCCTGGCAATTCAGATTTTGAGGCAATTTTATCAGAAAGTCTTTCACAGACATTATATAACTAGCCTGTATGTGAAGTAAGTTACAATTCCAAAAAGAAGGCTTTTCAGTTCTTTTGTGTAGTCCTCACATAAAGAGGTGCATAAAATGAGAAACACTTCTTTTACATAGACAAATTAAATTTTTTATGATTAATTACACTCACCTTGCATCACTTGCTGTTAGTGGAGAAAGTATTTGAGGTATTTTCCACAGATACAGATAATATGTTAGCTACACATAATGAAGGAAACTGTAACACGTCACATAGACTGTGGTGATGTATGTACAGGTATCAGAGTTAGTACAGCTTACTGCTAAACAAAGAATAAAAGAGAATGAATTATATGCTGCAGTGTTAATATCTAGCTACTGGAAATGTAGAGCTGTTTTAGATAAAGAAGACATAATTAATAAATGTTAACAATTCCAGACTAATAAAGCAGAAGAATATAATTACATAAACAAGACTAAAGATAAATTGAGGAAAAATGTTCAGCAAAACCTAGACAGAAAAAGAGGACTTGGTGAGTAGGGTAAACAGGAATATTAAAATGAAGTTTAATGACACTGGAAGACATAACAAGGGTGCAAGAATGGCAGAGAAAAATGTTCTTAACTGTATATGCTGAAAGAAAGAGAATATGCAGAAACAAATTTGCTAAGTGTTGTGCACATTATTAAAAATTTTGCAAATAAACAGTAACAAACAACTTGGCTTCCTCCACATACATAATTACAAGGTAACAGATCAGATTTTCTTAGCATAAGTATCCATTTTTGTTAGTTTCTCAACAGGCAACCTTACTGAACTTTGTCAGAAACTCCTATACTGTGGAACTCAAAGTTAATTACTACTACCAAAGCAACCTGATACTTATGACACGGTGTATATATATGCACTTCTCATTCCCATTTTTCCTGAAACCTGTGAATTCTGTAATAAATAATTAGTGACTTCCTTGAAAATTAATTTAACAATGTTTTTTTCTATAAATATTACTTACGCACAACCAAAAGGCTTCAAGAAGGTGTAAATGAGGAATTCTGTGACAAAAGACTTATGTATAGATCATAAATGAGAAAGTTTGACACATTCAATCATTTGAAGAGAAGAGATGATCTTTATGAACATATTAATAATCATTTATTATGAGACTTGAGGTTCTTGCAGCTGTGGTAATGAAGAATGAAGTCTTCTGGGATATTATGCAGTGTCGTGGTGAACAGTTACTGGCAATGAGCAGGAGCACTGCAGCTGGCATAGTGTAACATCCCAGAAGAATTATCTTAAACTTCTTTACTTAGGCTACAGGACTGTAAAAGCACAGTGCTTCATCTGCTTGCAATCTTACAGAAGTTCAGAATGCCCAGTCAAGTTGATACCACTATCAAAATGTCACCAAGTGTAACATACTATGATATATTGCCAGGGATTCCTAATATCTGTGCATTGAGAGGGGGGTGGGGGGGGTGGGGGTGGAGGATTTGTTTTGATAATTTTGTCTGCTACATTACTGCAGGTGAGAAGAGGTTAACTCAGTATAGTAACTACACTATGGGCCAGATGATTGGAGATTAGATCCCTGTTTTGAGATGGGATTGCTTTCTTTTCCACCATGTCCAGACAAGTTCTGGGAGCTACTCAGTTCCAATTGAAGCGGTAAGAAGGGCTCCATCCCTGTGAGTAGGTGGGCTGAAACTCACAATGCACCTCCATTTAGTGCCAAAGGTTAACAAGACTGCAGTTACATGGTCAAACAAGAAATCCAGAATTTGGTCTACAAGAACAGATACACACACAATAAGAAAGAAACCTGTTTCATTTTTCTTCAATGTAAAATGCCTTGACTGTAACACTCTCCTTATATCTTTCTAAAATTTGCACAAAACAGTCATTAGAGGTGCACAAAGGAACAATTTAGCAATATGTTATTCTTGATTTCCTTGAAATCATGAAAGCACCTTCCTTTGAGGATGGCACAATGTCAGGTAAGATCAGCGGCTGAACACCATACTGTGATGCTAGGAAGCACTTCACTATCATGGCAGAATAAGCACAGCCATTGTCACACAAAGGAACCAAATACCATTCTCCCAAAATTTCAAGTTTAACATACATTTGACCGTCCATCAATTTTAGGATCACTTAATGATCTCTGACGACAAGTTCATGGACTTTGTTCACTGTTTCCAGATTTCAGGCAGCCAATTGCCACCCACTGAAATGACTGGGCTATGACCTTCTTTCATCTAGTCCCTGGTGATCAAAACATGAACTAACAGAAATCACTACAACTGGTTTATGTACCACACTGTACCCTCCCAAAAACACCAGCCCAGGAAGTTCATTGTTATCATACATGTGTCCACAAGAATGGAAAGACTCATGATGGGATGCACTGCCAAGTCTTTACCTTCAGTTATTTGGATCACTTTGCATTTGATGATTCAGATACAGAAACACAATGACTGATGTGAGAAAGCAAACACTCTAAGATTCAAGTCTTTGGAATGTTGTACTGTCTATATGGGTAAATGGTTAAGGATGATTTTACAGATGAAGGCAATCCTGCAAAACCTTGATAACTACTACTCAACATAGTGTAAGAAACCAGACAACTTGCATCTTCAAGAACAATGCTGTGAAAACCTCAAATCTCACAAGCTAACACTACGCAGTGAGTGTGCAGGAAAAAATAATATGTATTAGAAGTAAAAGTTACAGTGCTCTTCAATACATGTGATCTATCTAGTAAGTCATAAGTGTGATATACAATTCAAGCTGCTAATTTTCATCTGTGTTTTTAAACACAATAAACAACCATGTTGTGGTCTAATGGATTGCAACTCTGCATGAACATATTGTCACCATCTTCAAAGTAGAAGGGACTTCTGAGAACCTTCTTTCTTGAAGTTGGAGGCAGTATTTCCCTCCAAAATGTTGGTAACTACCTTCCAGACTACATGGTGTCATTACCAAGAAGACAACAACACAGGGTGAAAAGAAATTTGCTCACAAGCTCTCCATACTGTGATTCCTTGATAAGAAGTCATTTAAAATTGTTACACAATTAACACTATGGGCATGCTATGAAGTCAGTGGAGCTGGACACAGGAAGTTCATAATACATTAAGTCCTAAAAACATCACTTCACTTACTTGTACCACAGGGGCTGAAATCAGACACAAATGATGTCTGCGAGACACGAACAGTGTTTACTGACAGTGTCATGTGCAAGCGCATAGTAACCTCCTGTTCTGCCCACGTTGTGGTACACCCACAGTATGTCCTAACGCATTTGTTTTTAGAGATACATGTCACCATCAAATAGGGTACCACATTTCTCAGCAGTACTATTTACCATGACTGTAAGCATTCTGTTAGGTATATGCAACACACACACAGTGCATAGCAAGGCTCAGTTGTGACTGACTCATCAAGGAATACACATGCAACAGATACTGCAACATGCTCTTTGCCTTCAGGGCCTGTAATAGTGTAGATGGAACTGATGCACAGGATTCAGTTTGCATTATTCTGGTCAACATCACCCAGACATTAGTGTGTTCAATAATGGCAAAATCTCCACGAGACATAAGTGTAACATTCTTGGCACTTGTGAATACATGTTGTTAACAGACTGTACACACATTAGCCAATGAAGGTGGCATCATTGCAGCTGTAAAACAAGAGGCATGGAGAAGCACATGTGCAATCACATGACAAATGGGTCTATTCAAATCAAGGGTCCTCAAAATACTACCCGATGTTCAACTGGATCCATAACATGACTTACAGAATGCACAACTGTTGCCAGAAGATTGTCCTGCATTCCTATTGAATGCTTTGATCTTGACTTCTTGTGCAATTTCACAGTGATATATATCTTGAAAACTAATTGTCTGGTGACATTTGTTGCATAATGTTGCTGTCTTACAGTCAAGGGGCGAGAGATTTTTCTCTTCTCCAAAATATCCTGACCAGCTCTGGGGCCCACCTAGCCCCCTCTTTAAAGGGGATCACAGGTAAAGCAGCTGCAGCTGAGGTGTTCGATCAACCACTCATCTCCATCTAGTGCTAATGTTAAGGATGGGTGAGGCTATACATCTACTTGCCCTCTCTGCCTTCATGGCACGGACAGGGATAACTTTACTTTTGTCTCTAACAAGAAATCACACTATGGACAGCTAGTGCATGAATTTCTTTCCACACTGCAGCAAACTATTCAATATTTGTTTAAAAAAAAGACAATTGCTTTCAGAAAATTGCAAAGCATACTGTATGAAATGCTTAAGCACTGTAAACCATAACAACAAGAGAAAAGCTTTACTAGTCATTTTCAATCAAAAACAGTAGTCATGCATATCCTGTTAGTGTCATTCAAACCAAATAAGAATGAACAAACATTACAATAAATCAGGAAAGCTGATGGTTTTACATATTTCATTTGAGAGACATTACCAACACATGTCCTAAGAGCGAGGCTATACTGGTAACCCGAGTCACATGTCATGTCACATTCATAGGCTCCCACTGTGTTGCGACAGATCTCTGTATCAGGCGTACAGCCATGGAGATTTTCCCCACATTCATCCACGTCTGGTGCATACATCAGGTTGATTATAAAATTAAAGTACATATTCAATGACATTTAGCTTTAAAATTAGAAAACAAGTAAAAAAACACATTACTTTCAAAACAAACAAATAGAACAAACTACAAACACAAAGCATTAATCCTATGTAATCCCTCATTTAACCCATTGTTTACACAACATTCAATTTCTGGCAGAAATCCATGATACAGTCTACGGATAAAATATTTCAAATTAAACTCATTTATGACTTCAATATTTATGTCAACACACACATACACTGCCTTCAACATTAGGCAGGACCTGTATTTCAGTATAAGGGAGATCTCAGCATTAAAAAAACCTGCAAAAATAAGATTCATATTCTAAATGGAACATGCACTTTAGTACAAGGATAAAAAAAAAAAAAAAAATTGATTTCATGGCCCACAGGCATTAACAGAACACCATACAAGTTTAAAACATGATAGCAATACAGGATCTAAAATAATATTAAACTCTGTGGTGGTATTAACTCTTTCACAGGCAAGCATTTATGTGGTGCAAAGACATTGTGTGGTCAGGTGTTTCCAGAGTACTGGAAGATTTTTGAAAAGAGCTGGTGTACTTTGATGTAAGTACTTCTACAACACAGCCACCGAAAGGCATTAGGTTTCCATGTATACCGAACATCAATGTAAGAGTACATGGAGGTATATTTTAGAAATTATTTTCATGACTTACATCCTGTTGTAATTTTATTATCACTCAGGAAAATACAATGCCAATACACAAGTAACTAATCATTGGCCTGTCAAGAAGGCCAAATGGATGTTAAGATATGTATGTCAGGACCATGAAAGAGTTATTATGTCAGAACTGTGAGTGTTGAAAAAATACAATGAAAGTTTGCAATCAAAAGTGAACTACTCACCAATAAGTAGTGCCCCACTACAAATTCAACATCATGCTTGTACACAGACCACATAATAGCAGAATAATACAACCAACAATAATCAAAGTGTCATGCATGTGCACATCCAGAACACTTACACCAAGAAAGCAAAAGCCCAAGAAACCTAAAAGTAGACTCTCCCAAAAGAAAATAAAGGAGTATTATAAATTTTATATGTTCCATATCCATGCATTAAATGATAATGCAATCCATACAATAAAACAAATAAGTATACATATGTGAATTGTATCTATCACATGTTATTCATAATCCACATGTTTCAACTGCTGTCGCTGTCAAAATCATGGTAATTTACAAGATTACATGGAGTCCAAACAGACTGTTAAAATGCACTCACTGTTACCTCAAACTTCCCACATGGTCATTGAATATCAGCTGATTAGCTACTAAAACCAGATAAAGCTCAATTTCTTTAAACAAACTGGTTGTATTGATTTATGTATTTAATGTTAAACCTGTAATAAAATTAAAAATAACATAATATGTACATACCGGGCTGACGTAACAACAGCAATGACAGACAGATTGTATGTATGGCCACAACACAGTACTTCCTAAGAATTCTACGACAAAATAATATTATTATACCTAGATCAATTTCAACATTTTTAATGATCTTAAATATTAACAATAAAACATATGTAAAGTTTTAAAATGTATCACCAATACTGCATTCAAATACTTCTGTAACTTAGCACTTACTGACTACATGCTCTCTGAAGGTGACGCAATAGTCGAAACATGTAGGGGCAGTGTAATAAAGAACAGTATAATAAACTGTTGATCAATTGTGCATTTGTTGGTTCACAATACAAACATTTTTTTATGTATATATAGATAAACTTATAGATGTGTGTGTTTTTTAGATATATTACACAGAAAGTATGTAAAGCGTATTCAAGGACAAGTTACAAAATTGTTCCCTTAACCAATTTGAATAAATATTTACACAGTGACACAAGCGAAACAGAAGTGAATATAAATATAAGTGTAAATAACGGCAGTGAAAAATTCTATAAAAAAACAACGCGACTTTCGGTAACCTAATTATAGCAGTATATGCTTTGGTCGTTTATGTTTGTATTTCCTGTACATGTTTGTCAAGTTGGCTAGAGTATAATTCCCTGTTTGTTTGGCTAGGGGGTTGGGGTGTGAGGGGCAGTGAGCAAAAATTTGTCTGTAAATCGTTGGACAATAACGCGGATGGGCTCAATGTTTAGAGTGTAGTGCAAGTGGCAAGTGGAGGTATGCCTGGGATGATTACAGATGACTCAGCGACATTTTAACTGGATAACTTGGGAGTCTGAGGTTGTTGGAGGAGCATGTGGAGCGCCAGACAGGGGCTAGAGCTGTGTTAATTTTATTACAGTGTGCACATTAACTACAAAAAGCAGTACACCCAGTTTTTTAAATAAATTGAATTTTATCAGCTAGTAAGCTGATATTTAGTAACCAGGTGGGAAGTTTGAGATGGGCTTTGTAACAGTGAGTGCATTTTAACAGTCTGTTTGGACTCCTTGTAATCCTGTAATCGGCCCTGATGATGGTGGCAACAGTGCTTGAAACAAGTTGGTAATGAATAATGTGATAAATACAATTCACATATGTGCATTTGTTTGTTTTATTGTGTACAGTCAAAAGGTGATAGGTTTATTTCTCAGTAATACACTGTAATACTGTCAACTTTGGAAAAGGATCTTACATTTTTAGTCAAGAGAGTTCTACTGCATGTACAGTACCAAGGCACTAACATAATTATTGCAATACCAGCTGAAGAACATTAGCCTCACCATTAAAGACAATTATACTGTTTTGTGCTCACTATTATTCTGTGTTTCTCTTCTACATTGCAACATGACTGCTAACAGCACATACTCTTAACTGTGGGTAATACAAGTTACACTGTTTTGTATTCATGATATCCTGCATTTGAATTCTGATCAAGAGACTGGCTAGTCACACTGTGGATGTTCACAGTTTCCTTCAGTACCGCCTGAAAAATTCCAAAATAGTACTTTGAACAGCCCTCAACAACTTCATTCCATAGCTTCCAAATTCCACACTTAGAGCAGCTTTTTTTTGTTTGACACCATGTAACACAGTTCAGAAAGTATCATTAAGTAATCACAGTATTAATCAATGAATTGTGAAATGGACATATCTTTTCGGATACATCTATCTACAGACTGCTGGCCCTGAGATGCATATGAAGATTGTCCTGCACATGGTAACGAAGTGTTGAACCATTTTATCACATGACAGTGGACACTGGTGTTTGTTGTGACAGTGAAAGCATTCAACAAGTAAGCATGAATTTGTCATAAATAATAAGTTTTCATGAAATTGGTTATTTGGTCTTCATTCCCCCTCTAACTCACTGCACTGCTCAAGCACACATCACAGAATAAGTCAAATACTGGAAAAGGAAAGAGAAATCAAATCTTGGCTAACAGTACCACTATACACAACAGTGTGAAGGTTTATAAACGTTCATTAAATTGATCTATCAGTGAAATTAGAAACAAAATATTGTCATGCTTATAAAAGGTAAGCAGTCCTGTTACAGTCCTGGAGTGGTCCAGAGGGTTCCAGGAAGTTAAGGTTCCCAGATTACATGACAAGAGCACAGAATGGTGATAAGGCTGTCATCCTTATGCACCGGCCACCTTTACCCCCAGGAAATGCTCCTGGTACTCATTTCTGTTAGAAGCTGAGTCGACCCCAGGGCCATTGTGGGATCGGACGGATTATGTCAAAGAAAAATTGCAATGACACCATCTGGAATCGAACCAGCGACCTTCTGATTTGTAGCACAGCACCTTAACCACTGTGCCACTGCAGTCCCCATTATCATGCTTATATATTCCAAAAATCATCTAAACATGCATTATCATGATCATAGTAGTCTTATGTATTGTAAATACAGAAATCAGTGATTCAGTTGTACAGCTGAATTCATTAATAAATAACGTTCCTCAATGGATAAAAGTGTAAACACCCATAAACTTCTTTTCTTTTCTTTTGAAAACACCTACACATGAGGACTGAGTGTGGTTGATTTACTTACATCTAGATCATACTTAACTGAATACATGACACAAATGTTTTCTTAATTATTCACCATCTGAAACATGGGGGGAATGCACAAAGTTAACCACATTCTGTATACACACTTTTCCTGAAAAATGAAGATAGTGAAGGGTGTAGTCTTGTACGCAGATTTGTCATACATTCAGATAAATATGGCATTTGTGGTTTGCATAATCGTGGTCAGTACCTCAAATTGCATAGCATAAGATGGTAGGATGATTCCTGAATAATAAATTGGAACAAATGTGGAAGAAGGCTGCAGTAGTGTCCGGGCTGCAGGCAGCCCAGACACTACTCCAGCCTAACCGCACCTAACATCCAACCTACGGCAAACCAAGAACGAAACAACCAATGTGGTAATCAACATCATAGTCATGAGCTCCTGATGATGGGCATGGTAGTGCCTGAAACATGTTGAGCCTATAAGAAGTACAATAAAATAATAAGTGGCGTCTAGTTGGTTTTTATTCTTCAGTCAAAGTCTAATTTGAGGTAATGGTCCAAATTGTCAAAAAGTGTGATAGATTTCAGTCAGGACAGTGTTCTGGCCCAGATTCAAAACAGACATCTCCTGAATGCAAGTTTGAAGTGCTGCCACTTGCCCCATCTTGCTTGGTGGAATGTCAGATTGGTTACAAACCAGTAGCATTGGCTATTGAGGGCACTTCATACCGAAGAAACACACATAATTTAGGAAGATATAGTCTCCTCTTGGTTATTTGATGGACAGGTAAGTTGTTCTACAAAAGGTTCTAAGGAACAGTGACATTACCTTCACAAGTTCCTGCAGCTTTGTTGTATTTGTAGCCTGCCGGACACTTTGAATCATGTCGTGGCTGACAGGTGTAGTTACCTTCAGTATTCAAACAGAAATGTTTGTCTCTTTGGCAGTTGTCCAGTCCTTCAGAACACTCATCAATATCTACATAAAACAAAAACCATTCTGTAAGTGAGGGTAAAAGAACTGAAAACAATTTTATGCTCATGTGACTGAAGAGACACTGACATTTTAGTAAAACTCTAATTTGTAGCTCATTGAACTCTATTTTCAACATTTATTCATCTTTAACTGTTAGAAGTATGTGATATAAGTTTCTGCAGGCCACCACAAGACATTGCTGACCTTGGTACATTTATTTAAAATTAATTGTCCCAAATTTTCCTTTTGTGTAATCAGTCACTTTTTTTTTGAGACTAACCATATACTTTACAGGCTGCACACAATGGTGGCTAATATACAGATTATATTACAAGCAGAGACTGTTTTAAGAATATCAAGTTAACTCACCTGAACAAATCTGCTGAATGTCACTGAATCTATATCCAGGAGGACAGGTTTCTACTGGAGTTCTGACACATATGTATGAACCAATGGTATTCTGACAAGCACTGTTGCTTCCACAGTTGGCAACATTCAGTATACATTCATCAATATCTAAAAAAAATACATGAATCACACTAAATCACTTGTATAAAATTTACATTAAGCACCTGCCCTATATGAATGTGTGACAGCATCTTTCATTTATTACATCACATGAACAATTTGTAACCAGCCAGGCTGGGTCAGACAAAAGCCCCCAGCTAAAAGACTGAGGAAGAGACACTGTGCTGCCTGGTAAGGCCTACAGCATAGCTTATGTGGCTGCAACTAAGAAATTTAGATCCAGGGTGAAGGGAAGTTTAGTTGAGCAAAACAGAAGAAACTTGGAGACAGCCTGCTCCACTGAAACTACATTCACCACACCTTTTCACACTGCCACCCAGGACTGAACCTGAAGTTCGAGAGTAAGTTCCTTGCTGTTCCAGGTACTGTATGGTCAAGAGAGATCCCCCTCTATCAAAAAAACAGGGTGTTTTGAAAAACATATGACATTTACCAGCATAACAAAGTATCTCAGCAGCACATTCTGATTTTATTTAATTTTAATCCTTATTTCATGATTACTATTATTATTCCACTATATAGAACAATAACCAACTTACTAAAATCTGTATTCACTCTTAGTGAAGGGGAGGCCTCTTCCTATTCAACACACTTCATTTTTAAGCATTTGTAAGACTACCTGACGATGGCTGCGTAAAGCAAAATACAATGAATATGTAATATTTAGCGTTGCGTTATTCAGACTCTATAATCAATATTGATTTGATAAACACAATGGGATGATGGTACCTCAATTAATGGTATTGTCTATTTTATTGTGTTGGAGCTTTATCATACAGAAATCCTGCAACGAAAAGGCCATCCTATGACAGCTGCCATGCTCAGGGGCACAATAAAAAGGAACAAATATATTATCACCACTGGCACAAAACTCCAAACAGACTTCATAGTAAGTCAGTTTCCTTCCAATCTACATTACTTCCCCCAAGGTTTACTGTGACATCAAACTAAACCTTGGCTTCCAAGATTGGCCTTGTCCACTACATTTGAATAGACCAGCTAAACAAAAGAATTTTACTGTGAAAGCTTCAGTACGGTTCCAGCTTAAGTATTATTGTCATTTTTACTTTGTCATCATCATCATCATCATCATCATCTACAGTGGCAGCATGTAAGCCATTCCAGGTTTTTCTGTCCTTATGCTTGGTGGTTTCTATCTTCTTCTTTGTCAACCTACATCTATTCTGCTGGTGGGCAAGTATTCGTACATTGCCTTGGGAATGTGCGTATCATTCATTCTCAATAAACATCTCACAGTAGTCAACAAACGTTTTGTCTGTTTGCATCTAGAATTCAGAGTGTACTGTCATTTACTGTATATATCTAGTTCTTCTATTATTTGTTCATTGGTTTCATGGTCATATAATGTGTATCCTGCAACTGACCTGAAAACTTTTAAACTGATGTCTCAGTTCTCCTTTCTTGCTGTTTTAGCAAAAGTCCAGTTCCCTTAGCCACATAGGACTATTGATACTGCCACTACTTATATTATTTTGTGTTTCCTTATTATTTGTTTTAAATATATGTAAAATTGTCCTGCATAATACATTAAAACATTTGTAGCTTATTATATACAACAGTATTACCATGTATAGGATACTCTACATCTGAGGTAGATTAGTTCTTTTATTTGATCAGTTACTTTGTTTTCAATAATAATTTTTGCTCTAATATTCACTTTCTTTATATGCAAATACACTTCTATTTTAACAGAAAAGAATTTTAAAGATGTGTTCTTTACAATCAATATTTAATACATATATGATGCCTGCTGTGGTCGTCTTCTGTTTTAGCAATTACCTGATTGCCAAAAAAATAAATAAAATAAAAAATAATATTTAAAAATACCCTGACAAATTTCGATGTGACTCCTTAACTTATTCTGTCACCGTCTTAAAACATTATTCATACAGCATACATGTTAAAATATGGTGGATGATAAACTTTTCCCTTTAAAATGCAACTTTTGTATCCATACATGCGATTTCTACCACTGCCATTAAATGCTGCAGAAAACATTTCCTAGTCAATAATTGCCACAGTTTACCCCCGTCCTGCACCAGATCTATCCAGTCCATGCCCCTCATCATATTTCTTGAAGATCCACATTAATATTGTCCTGCCATATATGCCTAGGTCTTCCAAGTGTTTTATTCACTCAAGAGTTCCCCACCAAAACACTGCATACACCTCTCCTCTCCTCCATATCAGCAACATACCCTGGTAATCACATTCTTTTTTATTTTATCACCCAAATAATACTTGCTGAGGAATACATATCATGAAACTCCTCATTAGGCAATTTTCTCCATTGCCCTGTGACTTCATCCCACTTAGGCCCAACTTTCTTCCTCAGCACTCCATTCTTGAACACCTTGCCTTGGTTCCTCCACTCTTATTTGACTGACCAAGTTTCACACCCATATAAAACAACAGACAAAATTATAGTACTGTATACTTCAACCTTCATATTTTTCAACAGACAACTGGAAGACTGGAAGAAACACTTCTGCACCAAATGGTAGCAGGTATACCCCATGTTCAATTAGCTCTTGACTTCTTCATGAATGCAATTTTGATTTCATAGGGTTGTTCCCAAATATTAATCTCTGTTCACAATCACAGTAATAATACAAAATGATAAAGTAATAATATAAAATAATAAAGTAACAATATAAAATAATTCATGCTGGTTACTATAAAAGGCCTGGTTTACAACTACATGGACATTAGAGCATTTACATTAAAAAATAAAAAAATATATAAATTGTCACATTTCTCTTTATTGTTTGAATTTAATAAGTCCTCATTTCTATGCTGATTACAGACAGTCTCTTCACAAACTTAATCCAGATGGTATTCCTACATACTGATTAAGCAATATTTTCAAAGACTGCAGACACTCCAGTATATTCTGTACTGTGAGAGTGCTGTTTGAGGTGTGTAAGCTTCCTCTGTAATTAAAATCTGAATACCATTTCTAATTTGTTCATAAATTACAAAAAACTAATGCCACACACCTCACAATGCTGAACAGGAAATTTGTCAATCAGTTCAAGAGCTAGGGACCCTTTAAATTTAAGTGACTGGGACCTACACACTGTTGTGTAGTTCTGATAGAATTATTGAGTACTCTGAGAATTTACATAACTACACACTTATAACATTAAAGTCTTATTATTACAGCTATTTATAGGCACTATGTTTTAATTTTGGTAATGTGACGATGATGTTTTTGAAGGAGGAGTGTGGTAACAAGCAATAATTACGAATGGGCATATATATATATATATATATATATATATATATATATATATATATACACATATATATATATATATATA
>Ga0123357_10005945_pt1 | contig 14738 bp, 11 predicted proteins | sample TergutEmb28metaG_FD_89873 | JGI IMG/M metagenome (GOLD analysis project Ga0123357, IMG submission 89873) | Embiratermes neotenicus P4 segment gut microbial communities from Petit-Saut dam, French Guiana - Emb289 P4 | ecosystem: Host-associated > Arthropoda: Insects > Digestive system > Gut ...
AAAAAATTCTCGAGGGGTGTCAGGGGGGAGGCCGGGCCGCTGTCCAGCGGCACGGATCCTCCCTGACAGGACCCCGAATAAATTTATATAGGGGGTATACATTTTTGAAACAAACTCGTGTTGACACTTTTTTAAAATATCATCATCTTGAATATATGCTTAGCTGTCCGAATTGCGCAAATAATGCAATACCTGAGGAATACCGGAGTATAGCCCTTGATCTGTTTCCCCCGGAAGGATACGCAGAAGGCAAAAGTCCTACCATTGAGTGCATAAAAAATTTTGCACAGATACTTGGTCTGGGCAGGGAAAATTTATCGCTTATATCTGCGCTGAAATCCGGCAGGGAGCTGGAGAATCTTCTTGCTTCTTTTCAGAATAATCTGGATCTGCTGATCCAAAAAACATGGGTAGAAAAATCCGAAGAAAGCCGCAAGGAAAACCTTCTGGACAGACTGCCGGCCTTTATCGCCGGAATCGAACAGGAAAAATATCCGGGCATTCTCGAAGAGTTCGGCGAAATACTGGAAGAGCTTGCCTGGCTTTTTTTTGGGAACCAGAGCCGCAAAGATGATTTTACCGAATATACCCTGCGCATTGATACGCAGATGGGTCTCTTCTGGTGGTACGGGAACCAACTGTGCAGCACCAGGGCTCTTGAATGGATTAAAAAAACAGATGTGGAGATATTAAAGGCAATACTTTTTTTGGGCATTTGTTTTTTAACTAATTTTTAAATTGCGGTACATTGGATGCACTACAAAAGGGGAATTATATGAAAGGTCCGATTCTGGTTGTTCTTGCTGCCGGTATGGGAAGCCGTTACGGCGGTCTCAAACAAATGGAAAAGATTGGAAAAAACGGGGAAGTGCTCCTCGATTATTCGGTTTATGACGCGCTGCGCGGCGGATTTGAAAAAGTAGTTTTTATAATACGCCATGATCTGGAAAAGGATTTTGGAGAATTGATCCTTTCCCGCATGCAGGGAAAAGTAAAATATGAACTGGCTTACCAGGAACTGGATTCCCTTATTCCTCCGGCATTTTTTGAAGAAGCAAAAAATCTTGGCAGGACCAAACCATGGGGAACAGCCCACGCCCTGCTCTGCGCGGCCGATAAACTTGACGCGCCCTTCGCGGTAATTAATTCAGATGACTTTTACGGCAGGGAAGCGTTTGCCGTCATTGGAAAACACCTGGGCGATCCTAATGTAAAAGACGGCGCCATAGTTCCCTACAGGCTGGAACCTACATTGAGCCCCCAGGGAACCGTTGCCAGAGGCGTCTGTGAGATCGAAAACGGTTATTTAAAATCGGTCGATGAACTGGTTTCCATTCAAAAGAAGGACGGTAAAATATTCAACACATCAGCGGACGGCTCGATCCGTTACCTGACCGCCGACACTCCGGTATCCATGAATTTCTTCGGATACCCGGCAAGCGTTCTGCCTTATTTTAAAAAATATTTTGATGATTTTATTAAGGTATCGGCAAGGGAGCTCAAGGCTGAATGTTATTTGCCGAAAGCCGCGGATTCCTTTATTAAAAACGGATTCCTTAAAATACGCGCCCTGAACGCGGATTCACTCTGGTTCGGAGTCACCTATAGGGAAGACCGGGCAGTCGCGGTAAAATGTCTGGAAGATCTTACGGCAAAGGGGATTTACCCTGCAAAGCTGTGGGCTTAAAATAATCATCAAGGTATGAATGTCCGGAGATAAAAATATCCGGATCATAGGCGCCGTAATAACCCGGGGCCGCGTACACATTGCCGTTGATTGACCTGAACAAAAGCAGGTGGCTGTTCCATCCTGGTTCAGCAAGGCCCCAGGTTGTAACTCTTTGAATATACGGTGAAAACTCGGCAAAGAGCCTGTACAGCAGGGCATACTGGTAACCTACGGCGTCAGCCTGGGTCCGGCTGGGGAGATTGCCGCCGATTACCATGCCTCCCGGAGCAGCCGGTCCGCAAACCAAATCAAGTTCGGAAACCGCGATTGTTGTGAGCAGGCCGCGATCCATTAAATCCCTAAACAATTCCAGAGAGGCGCGTACTTCTTTTTCCAGCGTATTGGAAACGGTATAATGGGCCTGCAGTCCGATGCCTTCTATCAGATTCCTGTTGTCGTAAAGCGGATCGGTTTTCCAAAGGGTATTTAATTCCGCGATCATGTTATAGGCCGCTTTGGCCTTTGTGGGACTGTTAAGACCGTAATCGTTGTAATACAAAACAGGAGGTTTCCCCGCAATGTAGCGATCAATGCTGCCGCCATCATCATGGCTGTCCTGTTTTAAATAATCCGGAAAATCAGCATAATTGGTTTTAAAAGCGTCAGCCATCTTTGCGTTGGGAACGGCGATGTGGGCGTACTTAAAAAGCAGATACACATAATGCTGCATGGTCTCGCCGTAGTCATCGCCGGTCATTGCGCGGAGCCAGGAAGTATGCCGCAAAACCTTTCTCCATTCATCGGGGAAAACAGGTATTATTGATGAATGGGTATCGTTAATCTCTTCGTTTAAAACATCCCAGGACAAAAATTCAAATTTGCCGCCGGTATCAGTGTTATCCAGGCGGCTGCCGGCGTAACGGACATCATCTGATGAATAATGGCGCATGGCCCGGAAAATATGGTCATAATAAATCCTGCGGGCAGTTTCCTTGCTTATTTGTATATTGCCTGCGGCACTGTTTGACGGAGAAGGATTTCTTCCCCGTGTGATAAAATTCCCGTTTGTAAAATTATAACCGGCAAAACTGCCGCCTGCCGGATCGTCGGGTACAATGTTTACCATCCACTGCGGAGACTGGCTGTTCCAGGCAAGGGTGTGTCCGTGGAAATTAATATTCCGGCCGCGCGCAGGGCCCAGCCGGGAATCGGCCGGCGCGAAGTTCCATTCCGGGTTTTGCGGGTCAGGCTTAAAATCTTCAAAAAACTGTCCGTATCCGGCTCCGGTATCATTGAGAAACGCCGGGCTGCGCGGATGTACAGGACCCGGTTTTAGTTCGTTCTCCGGGGTAGTAACATTTACGTGCCGGTAATAATAAGATTCGTCAATAAAACTTGTAGAGCCGACAAGGAACAGATCCCTGTATTTCTCCGCAAGGGACGGAACATCGCAGGCAAGTTCCGTATATAAGGGGTTTTCTTTCACAACCGTACCTTTTGTATTTGATTGGCAGCCTGCTGCCGCAAAAATAAAAACTGCGGCAAAAAAAGCTGCGGTAATTGTTATTTTAAAAGACTGGTGTACTTTCATTATAAAAAAAATAAAAATAAAAAAACGGGGCTACCCGGAAACTTCCCGGATAGCCCTTTCAATCAAAACACGATTCCTAAAACATGATTACTTCCAGAGAGCGGCCCTCTCGTCCATTATTTCCTGTGCGCCGGAAGACAGATAATCTTTTATACCGGCGTCCCAAATCCTGTCGAAATCGGCCGGTTTGGCGGTTACAGCCTGGGCAATAAGAGCGTCGGCTTTGTCGCGCAATGTCTGACCGTAAATACCGTCTTTGGTTGTCGTCGCCTGGTATACAACAGGAGCGCGGCCATTGATTACAGAAAGGTTGTTGGCGTTGACGATGATGTTGGGGTCTGTATTTCCATAACTAAAAGCAAGTACTCTGGCGTTGAGATCCGGATCCATCATTTCCACGCCGTTCATGGGCAGGGTCATGTCGATGTTGTTTGCGGAGTTCTGAATCCAGGGGCTTCCGGCCGGAGCGGCAATTGTCCGCGGTACGCCGTTAACCATCTGATGATTGATACCTTCTGTACCAACCTGCAGGAAATGGAAATTGTCATAGAGGCAGAGCCAGTCAAGGTACCTGAGCGCGGCTTCCTGATTTTTGGAGAAAGCAGGTACGAAGATCCGCAGGCCAGGCTTATCGGAGATATCCTTGCGGGTAACGCCGTCGGGAGCCTGGATGCAGTCTACGGGAACAAACTGGGCGCCGGGTACGTTATTGGCGAGGTTGCCGGCGATGTCATAATCGGTTCTCCAGGGGAGATCCCAGTTTCCGGCAAATGAACCGATAATACCGGACTTGATGATATTGTAATAATCTTCGGTGACTCTGAGGAGCGGGAAATCCTTGAATATGAGGCCTTCGTTGTACCAGGCGTTCATCATACGCATACCTTCCTTGTAACCCGGTACAAGAATGGGCCGATCCGAGAATCTGGTAATCCACATATCCCTGTCGCTCAGTTTTGGATCAAAGAAAGCGTGAACTATGCTGGCGAATCCCCAGCGGGCATCGGAATCCTGTCCAAACGGAACAACGGTGTTTTTTCCCACATTGCCCGGATCCTGATCGCGGAACGCGACAAGGGCGTCGTGGAATTGCTGTGTTGTCTTGGGCAGCGGGAGTCCGAGTTTATCCAGCCAGTCCTGGCGGATAAAAATATTCCTCTGGGAAAGACGGGTTACATAGGACGGAATCGAGTAAATTTTCTTGGTGATTGGGTCCTGATCGCGGTAGATAAAGTCCTGGCCGACAATCGCGGGATCCTTGCCGAGCAGTTTTTTCATATCCGGCAACAGTCTGTCGATAAGGCCGGATACGTCAAGAATACCGCCCTGATCCCTAAAGCTGGCGATCATGCCGGTGTTGTAGGTATAGCACAGATCGGGGGCGTTTCCGGACGCCATCAGGTTGATGATGTCGGTATCTTCAGACCAGCGCCCTACCGGGAAGAAACTTACGTCGATATTGAGATCTTTCAATACCTTGTCATGGATCCACTGGGTCCAGACATTGTTGTTTGCCTGAGTCCTGCCGCCGTCGGTGCCGCGGTCAAAAATTTCAACTACAATTTTGGTGGGGGCAGCTGCAGCTGCCGGTGCGGGAGCTTGCTGTGCGGCGCTGGCAAATACCATCGCTGCAGTTACGAGCATAATAAATAATGCAGAAACGACTCTCTTCATGTACACCTCCATATAATGTGTAACGAATCAATTAAGAAAAGGCCTGTAACGTAAAATTCAGTTGCGTTACAGGCCTTTATGCAGCGAATTGTTATTTAAAGAAAGTATTGGCTATCTGGGCCCTTTCGTCCATTACTTCCTGTCCGCCGGACTGCAGCCAGTCCTTTATGCCGTTGTCCCAAACGGTGTCAAACTGCGCGGGAGCAGCAGTGATTGCCTGTGCAATAAGGGCATCTGCCTTGTCCTGGAGAGTCTGGCCGTATGTGCCGTCCTTGGAAGTGGGGGCATTGACAACAACCGGAGCGCGGGCGTTTCTGGTGGAGAGCGAGTAGGCGTTTACAATGACGTCCGGAGCAAAGCCGGCATAGGTCAGGGCGAGTACCCTGGCGTTGAGATCATCGCTGCCCATTTCAATACCGTTGATCGGCGGGGTCATATCAATGTTCTGCGCAGAGTTCTGAATCCACGGATCATTGGCGGGGCGTGCGATAATCTGGGGAACTCCGTTAACTGTTGTGTGATTGACGCCTTCCTGTCCGATCTGGAGGAAGCTGTAATTGTCTTTTATGCAGATCCAGTTGAGGTACTGCAGGGCTGCTGTCTGAACTTTGGAGAATGACGGAACGAAAATCTGAAGGCCGACTTTGTCGTACATGTCTTTTACAGTTACGCCTGACGAATTTTCAAAGCAGTCCACCGGAACAAAATTTGCGCCGGGTACGTTTTTGGCCATATCGGTGATGATATTGTAATCGGTCCTGAAGGGAAGATCCCAGTTGCCGCCAAAGGCTCCCACGACGCCGCTCTTTATGAGGTTATAGAAATCATCGGTAACTCTCAAAAGCGGGAAATCACGGAAAATGAGGCCTTCGTTGTACCATTGGTTCATCATACGCATACCGTCTTTATAACCGGGCATGTAAATATTGCGGGAGGCGATGGCATACACATAACGATCCCTGTCACTGATATTGGCAGGAACAAATGATTCTACCATGTTGGCCAATCCCCAGCGGGCGTCAAAATCCTGACCGTACGGTACTACGTTGTTCTTGCCGACGTTGCCGGGATCCTTGTCGCGGAAGGCAACAAGGGCGTCATGGAACTGCTGCTTGTTTGTGGGAATGGGGAGTCCGAGCTTGTCCAGCCAGTCTTTGCGGATGAAGGTATTCCTCATGGCAAGGGCGACACGGTAGCTGGGAATCGAATACATTTTGCCGTCCGGCTGCAGATTGCGCCAGATAAAATCTTTGCCGGCAAAAGCAGGATCTGAACCAAGCAGTTTCTTCATGTCCGGCAGTAGTTTGTCTACGTTCGGTGACAGATCAAGAATACCGCCCTGATCCCTAAAGCTGGAGATCATGCCTGTATTATAGGTATAGCAGAGATCCGGAGCGCTGCCGGCTGCCATCAGGTTGATGATGTCGGTATTCTCGGTCCAGCGGCCGACCAGGAAGAAGGTCACATCAATGTTAAGATCCTTGAGTAACTTATCCTTGACCCACTGTGTCCAGGCATTGTTGTCTGCCTGGGATTTACCGCCGTCAGTGCCGCGATCAAACAGCTCAACCGTTATTTTGGTGGGGCCTGCCGCCGCTGCAGTTGACTGGCCGCCGCCGGACGCAAAAACCAGTGCGGAAGTCATTGCAAGAATGACCAGAACCGCAAATGCTTTCTTCATACATTCCTCCATAAAACTATTATTGTCTGTACTATGCTGTACAGACTAAAAGCCAAAATAACTAACCGGTCCTTTGTCCGGTTTTTACCCTTTGACAGCGCCTATCGTAACACCGGCTATAAAATAACGCTGTAACCAGGGATATACTATCAGAATCGGCAGGGTCGCGAACATCACCGCCGCGGCCTTCATGGCGTCCGATGCCCTTGGAACCGCCCCGGAAACCATTTCAACAGTTGCTACTTCAATGGATGTCATATTCTGCATTAACTGGTAAAGCTTTAACTGGATGGGCACATACTGCGGTGCGGCGTTAATATACAGAAGGGCGTCGCTGAATCCGTTCCACCGTCCGACCGCGTAAAACAGCGCAAGCGTGGCCAGAACCGGCGCGGACAGGGGCAGATAGATGCGGACAAGTACTGTAAACGGATTTGCCCCGTCAATTTCCGCCGATTCCCTAAGGCTGTCCGGTACACCGTAAAAGAAACTCCGCAGAATTATCATGTTAAAAACCGAGAGACAGTTGGGCAGAATAAGGACAAGGGGGTTGTTCAGCAGCCCCAGGTTCTTCATTAAAATATAATTTGGTATAGTTCCCGCGCTGAAGTACATGGTAAATATTATCAGCGTATTGATTATTCCCTTGCCCTTAAGCCACGAATATGTAAGAGGATACGCGCACAATATGGTAATCAATAAAGACCACAGGGTGCAGATAACGGTAAGAATTGCTGTCCAGTACATTGAACGGGAAAAGCTGGGATCCAGAAACACGTATTTATAGGAATCCAGGGTAGCGCCGAAATGAAAGGTATTGGCCTGTATATTGTGCAGAATCGGCCAGAACGTAACCTTGCGGTTGATTACGGCCTGTGAACTGCTGAGCGACTGGGCAAGCAAGTTAAGCATGGGCAGAAGACATATCATAATAACAAGAATACAGACAAGAGCAAAAACCCAATCGCCGATCCTGGCGAATCTTGATTTAACCATTATTCAATCTCCCCTTACCAAATACCGCGTTCCCCGAATTTTTTGGCGAATGTATTGGCCGCGACAAGGAATACAACGCAGACAACGGACTGGAAAACCCCTATTGCCGCAGTATAGGAATACTGGAATGACCTGATTCCAACCCTGTAGACCAGGGTGGAAATAACATCGGCCACTTCAATTACAAGGTTATTCATCATCGTATACGGACGGTCAAATTCAATACCCAGAATACGTCCGACATTCATAATCAATAAAATGACGATGGTCGGCTTAATACCAGGCAGAGTAATATGCCAAAGTTTACGCCACCGCCCTGCGCCGTCCACTTCAGCGGCCTCATACAGTTCCGGATTTATCCCTGTAATCGCGGCAAGATAAATAATGGTGCCCCAGCCCATTTCTTTCCAAACACCAAATAATACATAGGTAATTACCCACCTGACCTTGTCCATAAGAAAATCAATGGGAGCTATGCCAAAAGTATTACCCAAAAAAATGTTGACAACGCCGGTGCTTGGAGCAAGGAGCCTGGTAGCGATACTGGAAACAATAATCCATGACAGGAAGTGCGGAAGGTAGACAATGGTCTGGGTTAGTTTTTTAAACCGCCTAAAGACGAGTTCGTTCAAAATCAAAGACAAAATAATTGGAGCGGGGAACCCAACCACCAAATCCAGAAGGTTAAGCATAAGGGTATTGCGGATCGCGTTCCAGAAATCCCTGGACTGAAAAGCTTTTTGGAAATACTTTAACCCTACCCAGGGTGAGCCTTTCGACCAGACGCCCTGGAAAATATTGTAATCCTTGAAAGCTATCGCGATATTCGTCATGGGAATATACCGGAATACGACAAAAAAGATTACCGGCAGCGCAAGCATCGCATAGAGCATCCAGGCGCGCTGCCAATAATGGGACTTGCTCTTGACTATGATTTTTTCTCCTGCCATTCCCGCTCCCCGGCCGTGCGTGTCAAATAATACACATTGCCTGCCGCAATTCTATTGTAAACCGCAATCATAAACAACCGCGTGTACGTTAACATGTGTTCGTACACATTTTAAGGGGTAAATTTTGTTTTTGTCAAGTTTTTTTTAAAAAAACAGCAAAAAAATTTGACAAGCCCAATTTTCCCGGATAAGCTGAATTTACTTTCCGTATGTTAGAGGTAAAAGAATAACATGACCGTCAGGGAAATAGCAAAACTCGCAGGCGTCTCAATCGGTACTGTCGATCGCGTACTTCACAACCGCGGCAGGGTTTTACCCGAGACTGACGCCAAAATAAGGGCCATAATCGACAAATATCACTTCATCCCCAATCCCATAGCCAGACGCCTCAAAAGAAACAAGGCTTATCGCTTCTGCGCACTGGTCCCGCAGAGAAACCTCGATTCCGGTTACTGGGAACAGGTCATCCACGGCATCAAAAGCGGCGCAGATGAAGTAGCTTCCCTGGGCATCGAAACAGAGATTATCGAATTTAACCATTATGACCCCGCCGCCTTCCGCAGGGGCGCAAGGCAGATACTTACCAGGGAGCCGGACGGCGTTATCCTGGCTCCCCTGTTCCCCGATATAGCCAGGCCATTTACCGTAAGCCTGCAAAAAAAAGGTATTCCCTACACTTTTTTTGACGCGGATCTCCCTGGCGCAAAACCAATCTGCGCCATAGGGCAAGATTCCTTCAGAGGAGGATACCTTGCGGGTAAGCTCCTCCATCTATTTATCGGGAAAATTACCGGTTCGGTTGCGGTGTTATACGACCCCAGGAGCTACCATATCGGGAGGCGCAGGGATGGCTTTTTAAGTTATTCGAAGGAACAGGGGATAAAGACAGTTATCAAGAACTACGCCCGCAGGGACGGGATGGTGCTGAGCAACAGGGAAATAACGGGATTTTTAAAGAAACAAGAAAATCTGCAGGGGGTATTTGTATCGTATGCGGATGTACACCAGATAGCTGACGCTGCGGAGGCGAGGCGGAAGAAGGGGAATTTTTTTATAGTAGGCTACGACCTGGTGCCGGCCAACCACAAACTTTTGATGGAAGGCCGTATAGACGCGATAATCTCGCAGAGGCCGCAGGAGCAGAGCAGGCAGGCGCTGCTGAGCCTGTACCGGTATATAGTACTTGGAAGCTCCATTGACCCTGCCGTTGAAATGCCTTTAGATATTTATGTAAGGGAAAACATTCCCGACGAGAACGGTCTGGATTCACCGATTATCGACAAAATAAAAGGGTAAAACAATGGCATTGGCAAAGGGCGAAAATTACGTATTGGGCCTGGATTACGGAACCGATTCCTGCAGGGCTGTTTTAATCGACGCGGCGGACGGCAGCCAGGCAGGCGTGGCCGTAATGAATTATCCAAGATGGACAAAAGGTCTTTACTGCGACAGCGCGGCCAACAGGTTCCGCCAGCATCCGCGGGACTATATTGAAGTACTTGAAACAACTGTAAAGAAGGCTGTTTTGGGAGCCGGTAAAACAGTGGCCGCAAAGGTCAAGGGAATTGCCATTGACACAACAGGCTCCACTCCCTGCGCCGCAGATTCTACGGGAACGCCTTTGGCAATGCTGGAGGAGTTTGCGGAAAATCCGGCTGCGATGTTTGTTCTGTGGAAGGATCACACTGCCATAGCGGAAGCCGCCAAAATAAACGATTTGGCAAAGACCTGGGGCGGGATGGATTTTACAAAATACGAGGGCGGCGTATATTCGGCGGAATGGTTCTGGTCCAAGATACTACGTGTCTATGCCGAAGATCCAAAAATCGCGGACAGAGCCGCAACCTTTATCGAACACTGTGACTGGATGACTTCATTATTAACCGGCGCCTCCTCGCTGGACAAAATCAAGCGGAGCCGCTGCGCCATGGGACACAAGGCAATGTGGCACGCCTCTTTTGGCGACGCCTCTTTTGGCGACGCCTCTTTTGGCGACGCCTCTTTTGGCGGATACCCAGCCGCGGATTTTCTTTCAAAACTGGACAAGAGACTGGTAAAAATTGCCGATAGCCTCGGAAAAGAAACCTGGACCAGCGATAAAAGCGCGGGCGCCCTGACAGCGGAATGGGCGCAGCGGCTTGGCATACCCGCAGGAATTCCTGTCGCGGTAAGCGCTTATGACGCGCACATGGGCGCAGTAGGCGGCGGAGTAAAACCTGGCTGGCTGGTAAGGGTAATGGGAACTTCAACCTGCGATGTACTGGTAGCGCCAAAAGAAAAACAGGAAAAACTTGTAGCCGGAATCTGCGGCCAGGTTGACGGTTCGGTAGTTCCCGGAATGATCGGATACGAAGCCGGACAAAGTTCATTCGGCGACGTGTACGCGTGGTTCAGACAGCTTATCTCCTGGCCGATCGAAACACTGCTGGAGGAAGTTGAAGGCATTGATTCGAAAACAAAGGATAAAATCGCAGACTCGCTGCACGAAAAAATTCTGCCCGGGCTCGCAAAAGCAGCGGAAGCAATTGAACCTTCGGCAACAGGGGTAACAGCCCTGGACTGGCTCAACGGCCGCCGCACTCCGGACGCCGATCAGACATTAAGAGCGGCGGCGGCGGGGCTTACCCTTGGAACGGACGCTCCGCGGCTTTACCGTTCATTGGCGGAAGCGACCGCATACGGAGCGCGGGCCATTGTCGAACGGTTCCGCAGGGAAGAAATCGCCATAGAAGGGATTATCGGGGTCGGTGGAGTCGCAAAAAAGTCGCCATTTATAATGCAGATCCTGGCAGATGTTTTAAATATGCCCATCAGCGTACCGGCCGGAGATCAAAGTGTGGCTCTGGGAGCGGCCATGTTCGCGGCGGTTGCCGCCGGTCTTTACCCCGATATACCGGCAGCTCAAAAAATCCTCTGCGCGCCTGTTGAGAAAACCTACAATCCCCGTAAAAATATGACAGGCATATATGATAAACTTTACAGGGATTATCTTAAGCTCGGCGCTTTTATGGAGAGCTGGCAGCGCAATCCTGACAAAGGGGATTAACAAATGAGCGAAATTTATAAAACACTGCGCGAAGAAGCGTATGAAGCAAATATGGAAATAGCCAGACGCAATCTGGCCATTTATACCTGGGGCAACGCGTCAGCCTTTGACCCAAAAGCTCATGTTTTTGCCATCAAACCTTCCGGCGTCGCATATAATGAACTTAAACCGCAGGACATGGTAATAGTTGATCTGGAAGGAAAAACCGTTGACGGCAAACTTAGGCCTTCATCGGATACAGACACACACCGGGCCCTTTACCACGAATTCGTCCACAGGGCGTTTGGGGCGGATGCCGCGATGAGGGGTATATGCCACACACATTCACCGTATGCGGTCGCTTTTGCGCAGGCCCGGCGCGGCGTGCCGGTTCTGGGAACAACACATGCCGATTACGGACCGGAGGAAATTCCGTGCTCGGAAATCATGAACGAAGAAGAAGCAAAGGGAAGTTACGAACTTGAAACCGGGAAACTGATAATAAAAACTTTTATTAAACAGAACAAAGATCTTTTAAAAATGCCAATGGTTTTAATCGCGGGTCACGGACCGTTTACCTGGGGCAAAGACGCGGCAGAAGCGGTCTACCACGCGGCGGTTCTGGAAGAAATCTGCAAAATGGCGCTATTTACGTTTACCATAAATCCGCAGGCAGCCCCCCTGCCGGATTACCTGATAAAAAAACACTGGGAACGCAAGCACGGCCCAAACGCGTACTACGGCCAAAAATGAATTTCAGCGGCAGGTCTGTTCCTGACCGGCGAATTCACTTACGCCTTTGCCGCTGATTTCGTCAATGTGAATTTTCCAGACAGCGGTCCGCCGGAGGCTCTTGTCTATGGAAGCATCAAAAGCCTCCATGTGCTCCGGCGTGTAACGCCAGCTGATAAGTTTTAAAGCCCTGATTTTTTCTTCAGCCGTTAGGACTTCGCAGGCGGTTCCAAAGACAACCGCCGACTCATACTCAATATTGAATCTGCCGGGCTGGACCCTGTAATTACCTACGCAGGTTACACAGACACGGCTGTTGATTCTTAAATTATCGATCTTATGTCCTTCTTTGGCAGAATGAAAATAAAGCCACTCCCCTTCCCTTGCCATTGACAGGGGCACGCAGTAGGGAGATCCGTCTGCTCCGGTTACAGCCATAACAAAGTAACCGCATTTATCGATAACTGCCTGCGCGTACGCATCCGGCTGCCTTAGTTTTTCATTGCGAACCTGTATCATTATACTGCCAGTATAGCACAAGGTTTTTCTTTAACATACAATAAAGCAATGATTGACCGGCAGAATTTTTAACTTGTATTATCCCAAAAAAAATGTTATATTAATACATTAGAGGCTAAAATAATGAGATTATTAACCAGGTCGGATTTTGACGGATTGGCATGCGGCGCCCTTCTCATATATATGGGTTTGGTTGATGAATGGAAATTTGTCCATCCAAAAGATATCCAGGACGGTCTTGTCGAGGCGAATGACAACGACATTCTTGCCAATATTCCCTATATAAAGGGCTGTAAACTCTGGTTCGATCATCATTCCAGCGAGACAGAAAGGCTGGGCAAAAAAACATATTTTGAGGGAGTTTCCAAAAAAGCTCCAAGCTGCGCTCGTGTAGTTTATGAATATTACGGCGGAGACGCGAAACTGGGCCGTTTTGCGGAGATGATCCGGTATGTGGACAAGGTAGATTCCGGGGATTTAACCATTGATGAGATCAAGGACCCCAGGGGCTGGATCCTTTTGGGATTCATTATGGATCCGCGCACCGGACTTGGCAGGTTCAGGAATTTTACAATCAGCAATTACGATTTAATGAAGGAACTGGCAAAAGCCTGTACGACTGACAATATCGAAACCATTCTGGAAATGTCCCATGTAAAGGAAAGACTAAACCTGTATTTTGAGCAAAACGCCCTTTTTAAGGAAATGCTTGAAAAAACCTGTAAAGTTGAAGGACCGGTAATTTATGCGGATTTTAGGGGTGTTGAGACCATATACGCAGGAAACCGTTTCCTAATTTATACCCTCTACCCGGAACAAAACATATCAGTTTGGGTTGTTGACGGCAAAAACAAGGTAAACTGCGCGATTACAGTCGGATACAGCATCATTAACCGCTCCGCGACAGTGGATGTGGGAAGCATGCTGCTGCAATACGGCGGCGGCGGACACAAGCAGGTCGGCACCTGCCAGGTTCCTTACGGAGACGCGGACAAGATAATCAAGGAAATTCTGGATAAGTGTAAAAAATAATTAAGAATCAGGGCCTGAATCCGTTAAATATAGCGTCCCGCAGGGCCCGCGAAAATGCAGCGGCATCCGCGGAATTAACCGGTAAATTTTTTATTACCTGCTTAATAATACTCTGATTATAATCAAACAGTTCACAAAGAACATCGGTATTGTTATAAACAGAAAGTGTCAGGGTATAACGGCAGCTTTCCTTATCGTTGATTTTGATTCCGGCGTCTTTTACCGCTCCGCGCAGAATGTTTACGGTTTTGGGAGTAAATCCTGCGGTACTCAGGGAAAATTCAGGAATAATTTTATTCTGCTGCAGCGCTCCGGGGTTAATGGCATAAAGGTCTTCGGCCGCCTGCCGGGAAAGCGGCTGCCTGGAAAGGGGACCTTTGCGTGCAAGTTCAGTATAAGCCTTTTCAATCTGGCTGCGTTCCCAGAACGGATCAAAATTCTGCAGAGCCCTGATAACCAGGTTCCGGTTTTTGGCAGTCACGCCTTCTTCCAGATCCCAGGAAGGAACAGAACGCGGAATAAGCGGTTCCTCGAAATTACGGGCTTCCCGCAGGTAATCAAGGGCGCGTCCCGGATAAGGTTCAAACGCGTTATATAACTGAACAAGTGCATCCTGATGGGTATTTGAAGGAGCGGTATTGCCGTAGGAAAGCGCGGTAAGCAGGCAATATTTACGGTAAAGATGCCCGCAAACCTCCGCGCGGAAACGATAACCCAACTGCCGCACAGGCCGCAGGAGCCTGTCTTTTAAACCAGGCGGAGCATTAAAATTTTCACTGTTTCCCAGGCCCTTAAAAATTTTTTCCAGTAACCCGTAAATTTCCATTTTATACTGCGCGGGATCAATTCCGAAATTTGCCATCCACGAA
>Ga0123357_10005946_pt1 | contig 14738 bp, 12 predicted proteins | sample TergutEmb28metaG_FD_89873 | JGI IMG/M metagenome (GOLD analysis project Ga0123357, IMG submission 89873) | Embiratermes neotenicus P4 segment gut microbial communities from Petit-Saut dam, French Guiana - Emb289 P4 | ecosystem: Host-associated > Arthropoda: Insects > Digestive system > Gut ...
ACAGCAGGTTATTGATATGAAAAATGGAAATGTTAAATAGTTTATATACAAATAGATATGATTTCCACTCTCCTATTTTTATCTTATTTTTCAATATGTTATAACTAAGTGCGAAACATTAGTAACATAAAATTTTTTAATTTTTATGAAAATCATAGCAATAAATAGTTGAAGTATTCGTTTTTCATTTATGTTTCTTAAAACATTTATTTTATTTATTAATTAAAAACAATGTAACTATGACAAAGATTATTGACAATTTGGTTACCACAGGATTAAGTGGTAAATTGGGAAAACAGATCGTTTTTCGTCAATGGGGCAAAACTACGTTTGTAGCTAAAGCTCCGGTGTTGGATCAACGGTATGTTGAAAGTGAACTTCGTATAGCGCAGAGGCTTCGTTTCAAGGAAGCCACAGCTTATGCAAAAAAAGTAATGAACGATGTGGAACTGAAGCAAGCCTATCACGCAAAGTGTAAAGCACGTCAAAATGCATTTAGCTTAGCAGTGAAGGATTTTTTCAGCGCTCCGGCTATGGGGGAAATCGATCTGTCGAATTATACGGGAGAAACGGATAGCTTTATCCGGGTATATGCGACCGACGATTTCCATGTGAAACAGGTTCAGGTACGTATTGAAGATGAAAATGGAGTGGCGATAGAAAGTGGGTATGCCGAACAGGAAGGTACTACCGAATGGTGGAGATATATCGTCACGACTACGAATCTTCTTCCGGGAGGCGGGAAAGTAGTTGCATCTGCCTGCGACTTACCTGGAAATACAACGACGGCAGAAATGACGATTTGAGTTGAGATTTGAGAATTGAGAATTGAGAATTGAGAATGGATGTTAGTAAAACGCAGGGAAAAATTAGGATATCTCTTTTCTCTGTGTCACTCTGTGCCTTCTGTGTGCCTCTCTGCACCTATCTGTGCCTCTCTGTGTAATCGTCTTGATACGCAATAGCCCGTAGCATTGTAAATATCTACTGTAAATAAGACGAGCGCAGCATTGTTTGTTTCAAAAATGGTAAATACTGGAGAATGTGTGAAATGGCAATTGCAAAGCTGACCGGTTAAAGCCTGCAAAATAATTTATCGTTACGAAATATGTAAATGGTTATAATTTTTTCTTATATTTGCAAAAAATTAATAAAATCTATGAAATCTAAAACAAAGGAGGAACAAGCATGAGATTATTTGGACCGGCATGGGATAGCAAAAATGAAAAACGAGCCATAAAGGCGGTAAACAAGCAAAAAGACGAGGCAAAGCTTACGCATATTGCAAAAGAAGCACGGTGTTGGGAGGCACGCAGGGCGGCAGTTGAAAAGTTGACCGACCAAAATACAATAACGGATATTGCGAAAAATGACATTAACGAATATGTTCGAATAGCGGCAGTTGAAAAGTTAACCGATGAAAACGTTCTGGCTGAAATTGCGAAAAACGGATTCTGGGGTGTTAGCGAAACTGCCGTTGAAAAGCTAACCGATGAAAGCGTTTTGGCCGATATTGCCAAAAACGGCTATTGGGATGTCAGCGAAACCGCCGTTAAAAAGTTAACCGATCAAAGTGTCTTGGCCGATATCGCACAAAACGGCAAGGAAGGCTATGCTCGAATCGCTGCGGCAGAAAGATTAACCGATCAAAGCCTTGCCGAAGAAATCTATGCCGATATTGCGCAGAATGACGAATATCCGAGTGTTCGCATTGCGGCTGTTGAACGCTTGACCGACGAAAGCATTTTAGTTGATATTGTACAAAATGACGACGACAGCAAAGTGAGCGAAGCTGCCGTTGAAAGGCTGAACAGTAAAAGCGTTCCAACCGGTATTGCGCCAACGGACGAAGAGAGCAATGAGAGTGAAGCGGAAATGGAAGCGCTGCTTGTCCCAAGCGATCTACCGGAGCTTACTGCTCCGGACGCCGGCGAAGGTACAGCGAGCGAAGAAGTAGTGGAAGCGCCGGTTATACAAAGCGATTTTGCCGGCATTGTACAGCATATCGACGACAAAAAGGATCGTAAAGATTCGGTGGAAAGTCCGACCGATCCAAATGCTCTTACCGGCATCGCACCCAATGCCGATGACATTAAAGTTCGCAAAGCGGCAGTGGCTAAGTTAACCGACCCCATCGTTTTAGCCGATGTTGCAAAAAACGCCAAAGACAGAGAGGTACGCCTTGCGGCAGTTACAAAGTTGACCGATGAAAATACTTTAGCCGACATTGCTCAGACAGACGAAGACAGCAAAGTTCGTAAAACGGCAGTTGAAAAATTAACCGCTCAAGATGTGCTGATTACTGTTGCGCAAAACGCCAAAGACAAAGAGATACGCTTGGTAGCCGTAGGGAAGGTAACCGATCAGCGTGTTTTGAATGGCATTGCTAAGCATGACGAAGACAGCAAAATTCGCAAAACGGTCGTTGCCATGTTGACCGATCAAAGCGTTATAACAAGTATTTCGAAAACAGATGAAGACAGCAAAGTTCGGATAGCGGCATCCAAAAGGCTAACCGACTTGCTCAATCGCTTCCAATTAAATATAGATTTTTAATTTATAGTGTTTAATTTTTGGGCTAACAAGTTTGAAATGTAATTTTTATTTTGATTATTATAAAGGAGTTAGTAAATCATAGTTAAATTTATTTAAAATAAATGGTATTTATTTAAAAAAATAGATTAACTTTGCCTGAAAATTAGATAAAAATTCATTCAGAGGGTCTATACCTAAAGAATAAAATAAAAAACAGTGTGAATTAATTTAAAAAATAAGATGTTTATGAAAAAACTCTCATTTCTTCTCATTTGCTTGATAGCATGTATTGGATTGGTTTCCGCTCAAACTACGATGGTGACGGGTACTGTTACCTCAGCCGAGACCGGCGAACCGATTATTGGCGCATCCGTATTTGTAAAAGGTACAACAACGGGGACTGTATCCGATCAGGACGGTTCTTTTTCGTTGTCCGTACCTGCTAATACGAAAACTATTGAAGTTTCTTACTTAGGAATGATTACCCAGGATGTGAATGTAGGACGGAATCTGACGATCCGCCTTGAAACCGACACACACATTATTAACGAAGTGGTAGTAACCGCTTTAGGTATATCTCGGGAGAAAAAATCCATTGGGTATGCCATGCAGGAAGTACAATCGGATGAATTGACGAATGCAGGGCAGGGAACGGTTGCAAGTTCTCTTTCCGGTAAAGTAGCCGGAGTACAAGTCAACCAGTTTGGTGGAACGGTGGGCGCCTCTTCCCGTATTTCGATTCGCGGTAATTCTTCGTTTGCCGCCGATCAGCAACCCTTGATTGTTGTAGATGGTGTTCCGATTGCCGACGACACGCAACGCACGGGAGATAATTATTATACCGGAGTAGACTATGGTTCAGGCATTAACGATATAAACCCCAATGATATCGAATCGATATCCGTATTGAAAGGCGGTTCGGCCGCTTTGTATGGAATGCGAGCAGGCCGGGGTGTCATTCTTATAACTACAAAAAAAGGAAAATCGGTGAAAGGCGTTTCGGTATCCTATGATGCCAATCTAACCCTCAACCAAGTAACGAATATTCCCCGTTTGCAAAATCTTTACGGTCAGGGACAAGATGGCGATGAAATGCACTGGAAACTTTACGGCCCCAATATGTCGTATCAAGAATATGCAGAAAATTACGGGTTTAATTTCAATGGTATCAATACCGGATTTGATGAATCGTGGGGACCCCGTATGGATGTTGGACTGATGATTCCGCAATTCGACAGTCCGGTAACGGATGGTGTTTACCAGGCTACCCCCTGGGTTTCTCAGCGGAACAATATTCGTGATTTCTTCCGGACGGGTTCGGTTATGAATCACATGATATCCATAGCATCCAATTCGGAAAAAGCAAATACACGTGTCTCATTATCCGCCCGTAATGAAGCCGGTACCATTCCGAATACCGATCAGGAACGTTATTCGGGACAGTTCAACACGACCTTGCTTCTTAACAAACAATTTTCAGTTGAGATGATGGCCAATTACACGCATACGCACAGCGGGAATATTACCGATCAGGGTTACAGCGACAAAAATCCGCTTGTCAGTTTGATCAACTGGTCGGGACGCCAGATCAACATGAAATCGCTGAAAGACAATTGGGATCAGACGGATGCAGCGGGTAATTATACGTATTATAACTGGATCGATGAATATCACATGAATCCTTATTTCACCGTTAATAAGAATACAAACAGTTACGATCGCGATCGCTTGTTCGGTAAATCCTCCCTCTATTATCAGCCGTTCAGTTTTCTTAAATTTGAAGGCCGGCTCGGGTTGGACTATTACAATACGGAAAGTTTTGAACGTACCTATTTTCACTGGGATACCCCCGAAGGAAATTTCGACCAGTATGATACTAAGAATACCGAATTGAATCTCGACCTTTTAGCCATGTTCAACAAGACTTTTGGCGAATTTAATGTAGCAGCTACGGTGGGCGCTAATTACAGGGATGTATATTACGCCTGGAATCATATCGGAGCAAGCCAGTTGACCGTTCCCGGCGTATATACCATTTCTAATAAACAAGGGGATGCCATCGTTGAAATGAGTCATAGCCATATTCGATCCAATTCGGTCTATGGACAGGCTTCGATAGGTTGGAAAAGTCAAATTTATATGGATATCAGCGCTCGTAACGACTGGAGTTCAACCTTACTCGACCCGTTCTTTTATCCCGGGGGAAGTTTGAGCTGGCTTCCGACCGAATCGTTTGCCGGACTCAAGAAAAATGATATCTTATCCTTTCTGAAATTGCGTTTTGGTTTGGCTCAAATTGGAGCTGCCACAACCGCTTACCGCAATCGTGCCTATTACTATTCGGAATCCTCGGCATTTAACGGCGTTGCACAAATGTACCGGAGTATGACCTTACCCAATGCGCATTTACGTCCTGAAAAAATCGTTACCTGGGAACCGGGTATTGAATTCGGACTCTTTAAAGACATTATACATGCCGATTTGACATACTACCAAAAAAGATCAACCGACCAGATAATAACGGTTCCTACTTCCAATACTATCGGTTTCACAAGCTTATTATTGAATGCCGGCAGGATAGATACAAAAGGGGTTGAAGTACAGTTTGTTGGTAATATACTGAGGAATAAAGAGGGATTGAATTGGACGAGTACGATAAATTATTCCAAATCCACAAGTAAAGTGGTTGAGTTAGCTCGTGGCTTTAATTTCCCGGCTGTTCAATTGGGTTGGACATGGGGCATTCCGAACCAGGCTTTAGTTGGTCAGGATTGGGGTGTATTGGTAGCCAGTGGATACGATCGCGTCACTCAAGACGACATTAATAGCGGACTGGTTGGTTCGGGAGCTAAAATAGGCGACATTAAAGTAACACAAGGCGGTTATCTGCAATCAAAAAGCGGACAAATCATAGCACATGTCACGCCCAAGTTTTTAGCAAGCTGGAGAAACGATTTCAGTTATAAAAACGTGTCGGTGGGCTTTTTCCTTGACTTGCGGATAGGTGGACAAATATGGTCTCAAACCATGGCTCACAGTTATTCGACCGGTGTTGCCGCCATTACGGCAGTGGACGGAATTCGTGAACGTATGATATTGCCCGGACGTGATATTATGAAGAATGAAAGTTTTGTAATGAAAGACGACAATGGCCAATGGGTACCTGATAATATTGAAGTTACAGCTCAAGATTGGTATCATAACGGATTGAATCCATTGTATGTTTTCGACGGTTCCTTTCTGAAGTTGCGTGAAGCTTATTTGACTTATAATATCCCCTCTTCGGTTGTAGAGAAAACCAAATTTATCAGCAAAGCTACCGTATCGCTCGTAGGTTCGGAACTTTGGTTAATGTGGGTGGACAAATCAAATACCATGCATTTAGATCCTGAAACCGGCGGCGTCTCGAGCGATACGAGAGGTATCGGATACGAACAGGCTGCTGTGCCTAATTGTAGAAATTTTGGGCTTAAGTTAAGTGTTACTTTTTAATTAATGAGGAAATTATAGTATGAAGAAAATTGTTAATAGCTGGGTTATTGCACTTCTAATAACCGCTTGGTTACCTGCTTGTACAGGTCAATTTCAAGAAATAAATACAAATCCCGATGCGTTGAATGATGTTCCGGGTACGAATGTTCTGGGAGACGTCATTTGTAGAACAGCCAATCAGATAGGAGGCGACATCGATGGCTTCGGAACCTACGCCGGTTACATCTGTAAAATCCAATACATGGACTTTTTAGGCGGAGTCACTCCTGACAATAACGGATTTGGAAACCGTTGGGCCAATTGTTATTTCGGACAGGAACAACTCAGGGTGGTCCTTGCTAAAACAGAAGATAAAGCCGACGGTAACAAAAATTTACGCTGGGCATGCCGTATCTTCCAACTTTATTTGTGGCTATTCAATATCGATCAATACGGCGACATGCCTTATTCCGAAGCTTTGAAAGGCGCTGAAGAATTAGGCGGTATATACATGCCAAAATACGATTCGGAGAAAGATATCTATCCCGATCTAATCGCCAAGCTGAAAGCCATAGGCGATGAAATGGCTGCCGGATTTGGAACCGACGATATTGGCGATGGAGATTTTCTTTTCAATGGCAATGTCACGCAGTGGCAGCGTTTTTGTAATTCGCTTCGCCTCAGGGCTGCTATTCGCTTGTCGGAAGTAGATGCCGATCTGGCAAAAACAACGATTGAAGAAATTGCCGGCAATCCGGGCAAATATCCGCTTATCGACAGTAACGCCGACAATGCTTATTTTTGGTGGATGAACTCGCAACCCTATTATGAAAGATGGTATGACAACAGCCGGTCGCGTGACGACCATGGATTATTCGATACCTTTATCGATCACATGAAAAACATGGAAGATCCGAGAATTGCATCCATTGCCAAGCCTGCGCCAAAAGATGGGGAATACCGTGGATTCCAAAACGGATCGCCTTCGACCCCGCCGGATCGTACCATATTCTCCCGTATAGGAAGTATGTACCGTGATAATCCTTCCGGATTTACTCCTTTCTACAAGTCGTGCGAAACCTATTATATCCTCGCTGAAGCGGCCATGTTGGGATGGAATGTGGGAATGACTGCCCAGGATGCCTACGAGAAAGCGGTACGCCTGTCGATGGAAGATAATACTATCTCCGACGATGATACCAATGCTTACTTGGCTGGAAAAGGAAAGTGGGATAATACCAAAGAACGCATTTGGTGGGATCAATGGGTCGCCTTGTTTAAAGAAAATATGGAAGCCTGGTGTTTGTATCGCCGTACGGGAATACCTACTCCGGATGTGGACTATATATCGCTAAACTGTATTTTCGGGTCTGCCCATAACAGCCAGCCTTTCCGCGTACAGTATCCCGAACAGGAACGGTTATACAATTCAGATAATTATCAGATAGCGAACCAGGGTATCGTCGACTACTGCTGGGGTAAACAATTGTGGTGGGATACGCGAAAGAACGTGAAATAACGGTCAAGCACGAAATTTCCGTATTTCCCGTCTGAATTCTTGGGCTTTATTTTGAGTACACTTATTCAATAAAGCCCAAAATTTTGGACTGTGATTCATCTGAACCGTGTGGCATAGTTCGTGTAGTAGAACGTATTCAATTAAATGCCCCGGTAATAACATTAAATAGAAAGACAGGTTGATTATTCCTTTAGAAGAGCAGGAGCCCCAACGGCTTCTGCTTTTTCGTATGCACACGCCCGAATATTTAAACCCGTGTAACCGGGCTAATTCTGCTAATTGATCCGGAAGAACGGATTGCGCTTTTCTCCTTAACGCAGTCTCGTCGATATCCGGCGAAGGATGTGTTGCTAAAATTTGCATTTTGGAGAGCAGTTCCTGTTTATTATCCAAAACAAACGATCTTGCTTTGGTATAATTCCCGTACAAAGGAATGGTCACTGTCACTTTCCCGTTCTGTATGCGAAGGATGTAATTTTTCGCCTGTGTATTTTTTCGAAAAACGATTTCTCCCAGTTGCGGATCGTTGATTGTTTTTAGTATGCTCACGATTCTTTTCATTAATAATTTTGTGCGAATGTAGTTATTTTTTGGGATAATTTTTATACTTTTGTTCCCTAACATGGTTTTATGATACATAAATGAATACAAAATTTATAAATTATACGAAATGAAAAAATTATTCTGGATAGGAATCGGTTTATTGTGCCTGCTTGGTACAGGCTGTAAAAAGCAAGCAGTGGAACCGGCTGTTTCTGTTATTTTTGACACAGACATGGGACCGGATTATGATGATGTGGGAGCATTGACTTTATTGCATGCAATGGCCGACAGCGGCGAAGTGAAAATTCTGGCTACTCTTTCGTCCAATATGTATGCGAATTCGGTACCTTGTATTGAAATAATTAACCGCTATTTCGGTCGACCGGATATTCCGTTGGGAGCTCCACGTGCGGGAGTCAACATGATTGATCCGCGATTTGGTGAAAGCGGCGATAAGTACTGGCCTGAAATTCTTCCGGCGATGTATCCTCACAGCGTTCAACGATCGGAAGATGCCCCCGATGCCGTTATGGTTTACCGGAAAGTCTTGAGTAGCAGTCCCGATACCAGTGTGACGATTATTTCTACCGGCTTTTTCACCAACTTAGCCGCTTTGCTGCAATCGAAACCGGATACCTGCAGCGATTTGGACGGCGCCGCATTGGTGAAGAAAAAAGTAAAACGATTAGTTTCCATGGCAGGCGCATTTCCTCAAGGAAGGGAATTTAATGTGTGTACCGATTCAACAGCCTCTGTTGTCGTGTTTACTCAATGGCCTACGCCCATTACGTTGAGCGGATTTGAAATCGGGAATGTCATTTTGACCGGTAAAAGAGTCATAGCTTCCGATATAGCAAACAGTCCGGTAAAAGATGTATTTTCGATGGGCTTGAAATTGGATACGAATGGCCGTTCGAGTTGGGATGAAACGGCTGCATTGGTAGGCGCGCGCGGTTGCCGTGATTATTTCGGCACCGTTAAAGGACGTATGATTGTTGCTCCTTCCGGCGATAATACATGGGAAGACGACCCGAACGGGACGATGGAACATTTGGTTTGGAAAATGCCCAAGGAGGAAGTCACCCGTGTCATCGAAGATATGATAATGCACCGGCCGAAATAGGGTTTTTAGTTACAAGTTACAAACTACAAGTTACAAACTACAAATTTTATGAAATACTTGAATATTAAAAATCAAATGACAGGCGTTTCGGAAATAGCGCTCGGCATGATGCGCATAGCCGGTATGCCGTTGAAAGACATTGACGCATTAGTGAAAGTGGCGCTTGACAACGGCATAAATTTCTTCGACCACGCCGATATTTACGGTGGAGGAAAATGCGAAGAAGTGTTTGCCAATGCCATCGGTATGAACCCGTCCCTTCGCGAAAAGTTGATTATTCAAACGAAATGCGGAATACGTAAAGGATTCTACGACTTTTCCAAAGAATACATCTTAGCCTCGGTGGATGGAAGCCTGAAACGTCTCAAAACCGATTATATCGACGTTTTGCTGCTTCACCGTCCCGATACCCTTATGGAACCCGAAGAAGTTGCCGAAGCGTTCGACAGTCTCAAAGCAAGCGGAAAAGTACGTTTTTTCGGTATGAGCAACCAAAAACCGTATCAAATCGAGCTTTTGCAGAAATACCTCAACAAAGTCAATATTGAAATCATCATCAACCAATTGCAATTGAGTATAACAAACACGGGCATGATTGACTGCGGATTGAATGTCAACATGTCGAATGCGAATTCCATCAATCACGACGGCGATGTCCTCGAATATTGCCGTCTGAAAGAAATCACAATTCAACCCTGGTCGCCTTTCCAATACGGATTTTTCGATGGGCCTTTCTTGGGTGATACGGAAAAATTTCCTAAACTCAATGAAGTGATCGACCAGTATGCCGGGCAATACAACGTTACCAATTCGGCCATCGCCATTGCATGGCTTTTGCGTCATCCGGCAAAAATGCAACCGGTAGTCGGCTCGACGAATAAGACGAGAATAGCGGAAATATGCAAAGCCTCGGATGTCGGAGCAAATATGACAAGGCAGGAATGGTACGATATTTATCTATCGGCAGGCAATTCGTTACCGTAAATAGCGTACAGGTAAAAAGTGACGTGTGGGGAAAAATAAACTACAGAAGTTTGAAGCAATGAATCGTTACCCTCATGTGTTTCAATATCCTTTTTCCGCATTACAGGAAAAAGCGTTTGAAATGAAGGGTCGATGGAATGAGTTGTTTTTTAGGAACGATCATCCGGTTGTTATCGAATTGGGTTGTGGAAAAGGCGAATATACGGTTGGATTAGCGAAGTTGTATCCGGAAAAGAATTTTATCGGCATCGATATCAAGGGAGCACGAATGTGGAACGGCGCTACGCAATCGTTTCTGGATAAAATGACGAATGTCGCTTTTTTGCGAACGCATATCGAATGGATTGATCGTTTTTTTGCACCGGGCGAAATATCCGAAATCTGGATAACCTTTCCCGATCCGCAAATGGCTAAAGTGAATAAACGAATGACTTCCACCCGTTTTATGCAACTGTACAGCCGGATACTGAAGGAAAACGGAATCATTCATCTGAAGACCGACAGTCCGTTTATGTATGCTTATACCAGCGCTATGATTCAGGCGAATCGCTTGCCGGTGGAAGTAAAAACAGACGATTTATACCACAGCCGTCTCGTAGATACGATTCTCTCGATTCAAACGTTTTACGAGCAGCAGTGGCTTGATCGCGGGATGAGTATCAAATACATCCGCTTTATTTGCGAAGCCCGTTCAAATTACCTGGAACCGGAAATCGAAATAGAAAAGGATAGTTATCGGAGTTTTAACAGGAATAGAAGGATTAATAATTAAAGAGATAAAATGATAGAATTATATCCGGAATTGATTTTCGGTGCGTTGGAAAAAGTGCGCTATCCGGGAACAGGGAAAAACCTTGTGGAAATGGGGATGGTTGCCGATGATATACGCATCGATTCGAACAGAGTGAGTTTTTCGCTCGTGTTTGAAAAGCCCAACGATCCGTTTATCAAATCGATAGTCAAGGCCGCGGAAACGGCGATTCTGACGTACATCGACGAAGGCGTCGACATCAAAGGCAATATTCAAGTGAAAAGCAAGCCGCAGGAACCGCAGCCCGAGCCTCCCCGTCTATTGCCTGATACGAAAAATATTATCGCTGTAACTTCCGGTAAGGGTGGAGTGGGGAAGAGTACGGTTGCCGCCAACCTGGCTGTTGCTTTAGCACAGTCGGGTTACAAGGTGGGACTTTTAGACGCCGATATTTTCGGGCCTTCCATTCCCAAGATGTTTGCTGTGGAAGAAGCGCAGCCGGTACTTGAAAAAATAGACGGGAAAGACCGGATTATTCCCGTTGAAAGATACAGGGTGAAAATTCTTTCCATAGGCTTTTTTGTCAGTAAATCCGACGCTTTGGTATGGCGCGGAACGATGGCGAGCAATGCGTTGAAACAACTTATCTCCGATGCGCATTGGGGAGCATTGGATTATTTCCTCATCGACCTTCCGCCCGGAACGAGCGATATTCATCTGACACTGGTGCAAACGCTTGCTGTGACCGGCGTCGTCGTCGTGACTACACCGCAGGAAGTGGCTTTAGCCGATGCCCGCAAGGGAGTCAGCATGTTTACCGGCGAGAAAATCCATGTTCCCGTATTGGGTTTGGTAGAAAACATGGCATGGTTTACCCCTGCCGAATTGCCTGAAAATAAATATTATCTTTTTGGAAAAGAAGGGGGAAAACGGCTGGCGCAGGAGCTTCATATTCCTCTGTTGGGGCAAATTCCTATTGTGCAAAGCATTTGTGAAGGTGGCGATGCGGGAAAGCCTGTGGCTTTGAATGCCGACACTATTACCGGACTTGCCTTTCACGATTTGGCGCGGCAAACGGTGGAGCAGGTGAAGTTCAGAAATGAGCATTGGGCGGAAAGCAAAAGGGTTAATGTGATTAATCGTAAGTAGGGGGCGTATCGCATACGCCTTTATCACTTGTTTTGAACTAATTCTTTGGCAAGCACCGGCTGATTGGTTGTGATATAATCAACTTTCGTAGCAATCAACAACACATAAGCAACATTTTTAATTTTCATTTTCCGACTGTTTTTTATTTTAATTTAGCAACAAAGATAAATATTTAATTTGAAAATTCATTTTGATAGTTTAAAATAGTTGAATCGGGTGCGAGTCTTACCGGCTGCCAACAAGCTCAACGTCGCAATTCCAGAATTTTCCGAGTGATTGTGCTGCCGGTTCGATTTCAGGTAAAAATTTCATTTCGCCGGCAGCATCAAAAAACTGAAGTTCTATCTGTCGTTTATTTTTCTTTTTCACGGTTTTCCAAATGCCGGTTGTTATCCCGTTTCGGACTATCGTTGGCCGAAAAACACCATTGGAAGAAACGACTTTGCTGTTGTGCTGATCCACAACGGTTGCCGAACGATCTTTATAAGCTATCACAAACTCGTCGAAAGCAGGCAGTAAAGCTACAGACGGTTTTGCCGGAAGGATTGCAGAGGTAGCCATCCAATATACTTTTTTATTATTTGTAATTGATTGCATTTGTTTTTCAGCCGCTTCTATTCCCTTTTTTGCCAAAGTAGCCGGTAATCCCGACCACCACACAAAATCGGAAATGGAGGCAGGACCATGACCTGAAAAATAAATCAAAGCGAGCTTTTCCAACGCTTCGCCTGGAGTAAACGACGATTTTGTTTTTACCCGTTCATCATAGAGAGCGTAGGTTTGCTCTCCGTTCTTGAGAATGCCGCTGCATACTATTTTATCCAGCTCTGCCCACAACATCAAATGATAGGAACGACCCTCGTCGGTGTTTATCCCTTCGCTGTTCAAAACCGCCATCATCTCTTCCCGCGTAAGTTGTTTATTTCCTGCCAGATTTTTACCGATCACATCGTATGCCCGATGAAGTATTGCTTCGGTAAATCCCCAATCAATGAATCGATGCTTGATTGCCGTTTTAATAATTGGCGAAGTCAAAGTCATTAACCAATCGATGTTCTCATTAGCAACAAGATGCCATGTTGGCCGCAAGAGGTGGGTTCGTAGAATGTTTCCTTTGTTAAAATCCTCTTCAATACTCGATTCGGATACATCGCCTCCGCATCTCAATGCAACAGCCCATTTCACCATAGCAAAATCTTGCGCTTGCATAGCGCCCATATAAGAAACAACGCCGGCCGGCGGCAGTTTATATGCCGATTCCACACGATGCGATGTTAATCGTAAAAGAGCCAAAGGATTTGCGGTTGTCATTGCGATACATATAAAGAGGAAATAAATAAAAAAAGAATCACTTCTTAGCGATTCTTTACCTTACAGTTGCGGAGGTAGGACTCGAACCTACGACCTTTGGGTTATGAGCCCAACGAGCTACCAACTGCTCCACTCCGCGATTTTGAGTGTGCAAAGGTAGATGTTTATTTCTTAAAATCCAAATATATTTCAATCTTTTTATGTATTTTTTTGGTTGTTGATGCTTTTTATCTTAATTTTGTACGGTTTTAAGAAGGATCGTTTATGGCAATAGCAGTAGCAAAAACCCGTGACAAATTGATTGATGTGGCTCGTCAGTTATTTGCCCGTATCGGAGTGGAGAATACGACGATGAATGATATTGCTGCGGCTTCCGATAAGGGCAGGCGTACTTTATATACCTATTTTAATAATAAAAAAGAAATTTATAATGCGGTGATCGAATCGGAATTGGACTTGCTTTACCGTTCGCTCGAAATGGTTGCCCAAAAAAATTTACCCGCCGATGAAAAACTGCTTGAATTTATCTCTATTCGCTTGGAATCCATAAAGAATGTCGTATTCCGGAACGGCACCTTACGGGCCGATTTTTTCCGGGATATCTGGCGGGTGGAAAACGTCAGGAAATCGATCGATTTAAAGGAAATCGTCTGTATTCGGGAAATATTGGAAGATGGGGTCAATCAAGGTGTTTTTGAAATTTCCGACACACAGAGCATGGCGGTTGTCCTGCATCATGCATTCAAAGGATTGGAAGTGCCGTATATTCGCGGAACAATGCCCGGCTTTACTTCTTCCGATAAAAGCGGGACCGATAGCATAATTAATCTACTGTTTAACGGAATAAAAAAGAAATAATGAAACTATTAGAAGGAAAGACAGCCATTGTCACAGGGGCTGCACGCGGTATCGGGAAAGCGGTAGCTCTCCGTTTTGCACAAGAAGGCTGTAATATTGCTTTCACCGATTTGGTGATCGACGAAAATGCCCAAGCGACGGAAGCTGAAATTGCTGCTTACGGCGTGAAAGCAAAAGGATACGCCTCCAATGCCGCACAATTTGAAGATACGCATACGGTAGTGAATCAAATAGTAAGCGATTTCGGCAAGATCGATATTTTAGTCAATAATGCCGGAATCACCCGCGACGGTCTGATGATGCGCATGTCTGAACAGCAATGGGACATGGTTATCAACGTCAACCTGAAATCGGCTTTTAACTTCATTCATGCTTTGACGCCGGTGATGATTAAACAGCGGGCGGGAAGCATTATTAATATGAGTTCGGTTGTCGGCGTTCACGGCAATGCCGGTCAGGCAAATTATTCGGCATCCAAAGCCGGTATGATTGGA
>Ga0123357_10005947_pt1 | contig 14736 bp, 8 predicted proteins | sample TergutEmb28metaG_FD_89873 | JGI IMG/M metagenome (GOLD analysis project Ga0123357, IMG submission 89873) | Embiratermes neotenicus P4 segment gut microbial communities from Petit-Saut dam, French Guiana - Emb289 P4 | ecosystem: Host-associated > Arthropoda: Insects > Digestive system > Gut ...
AACAACAAATACATCCACGACCCAACCCCCACATGGTGGGCGCAGAGTACCCCCCCACGCGGTACCCCGCCCCGCCCATGGCAGAAAACACCCCCCCCCCCCCCCCCTCCCCCAATTTATGAAACCCGATGGATCGTGACAGCATTCGCAGGCGCCTGCCACAAAAGGATCAGTCCAAGTGCAAGGCCATTTGCAATGTTTCATAACGTTGTTAACTATTTCTACGCTGTGGAATCCTTAGCACCTCGCTCAACTCCTCCGAGCTGCAGGACCACCCCTTGTCCGTTCTACGCAACTGCTTACTAGGTATATTGGCAGCTAACCTCTATATATGGAGGCCGTTCTGAGCCCCTCAAGGCAAATATAGGGATAGGAGGTCTTCCATAAATTATGCCACTACCGCTCCCTTCCATGTCCTACCCAACAGTGTATTCGCCAAAGAGCGTGGAATTCGACGTGATGTGTTACTGTTAGGAACTCAGAATACCACTGAGAATTGGCCGCTGCGAAACCCGAAATAATTAGAACTATTTATAGCCTTCCTGACGCTGTCGTATAATGCTTGGCGTCCTTCGAATTTATCTACATTGCTGTCTGCTTAATGTGTAGTTTAACCTTTGATATTGTTAAGAAATGCAGGAAGCTGAATATAAGTAACCGTGACTTCATTACCTTGCTTTGTCTCTGAACTTTTCCTTTCTGTTTGCAGGTATGTATGAAACGGCTTTCCGAATCGAGATGGGCGAGTGACATCCGTAAGTGCTTACTTATTATCACCTCGTACCTGCTGACGTGAACCGCAGAACGCAAACACAATGTCAACAAGCAAGTGCCGAAAGTTACGACTTTAGAAATGTCTGTTTTTGTAATACAGAATGCCCATTGTAATTACAGTTGTCAATCAGCATGCACAGAAGTCGCCATCGCGTTGATAGTAGAGGTCGAGACATCAGCTTTTACTTTCTCACTGAAATAACAAGAAGAAATCTCCCCTTTCAACCCTCATTCATTCATTTAGTAGTCTGTCTTACGACAGGTCCAAAGCCTCTTCCAAATCGAGCTCTCCACATAGTGCGATCTAGAGCTTCCTCCTTCAAATGTGAATATCCTCTCCTTCCCTTTAGGTCATCAAGTAGCTTCCTACGTCTTCTCCCTCGGCTTCCTGTCACTTCTATATCTCCTTTTATCTTTCCTTCAATAACCCGTTGTAGAAGGCAGTTTCTACGCAAAATGTGACCAATCCAGTTAGCCTTCCGTTTCCTTATTTCATGTAGAATATTCCTCTGCTCCTTGACTCTCTCATTTCTCACATGATCGGTCCAACTGATCTTTTCCATCCTTCTCCCGCACCACATCTCAAAACTTTCTAGGTGTTTCTGATCTACTGCCCGAAGCGTCCAAGTTTCAGCACCATATAAAGCTATGCTCCAAGTGTAGCACTTCACAAGCGTCTTCCTCAATTCCATGTCCAATGTGCTAGTAAAAAGAGCCCTCTTCTTGTTAAATGCAGCTTTAGCCATAGCAGTTCTACATTTAATTTCACAAGAACATCTTCCATCATTTGTTAAAATGCTACCCAAATATTTAAAAGATTCCACATTTTCTAGTTGTTTTTGGTCTATCCTTTCAACCCTATCACAATTTTTTTATACGCCACTTTTGCACATGGAAGAATTTCTGACATCTGTGCCTCATCCTCCAGCTAGCATAATCAAAATGTTAACATAAATTTGCAACAAAATATCAGGCATACCTTTCATTCCTTCGTCCATTCGTTCGCAGTTCATGGACAGTTCCACAAGGACTGTATGGAAAGATGATATTGCTTTTAAAATTTAAATAAATGTTTTAATTTTGGTCATTAGGGTCACAAGGCCTCTGGTACAGCCATTTTGCTTTTCCCGTCCGAATTTCAGATTTGATAACATTAATAATCGAGATGTACGGGCATCGGACAGTTTATGGGGTCACTGATTGTGCCACTTACGTAGTCTGGCAGTGTTCAGTTCCCGTTTTTAACTCCCGTCAAATCTATCCAGGATAGTTGTGAGTTTATCGTCACTGAACTTGCTCGCATTCCTTAAGGTTGAAAGCAATATATCTGATACACGGTGGATGTAATGTGGTAATGAACGATCGGAAGAAGAATTGAATGGTCTTTGTCATTTCTTTGCCCAAGAAATCACGCACGCACGCGCACACTCACACGCAAATATATATGTCTCCACCTTGGTGCAGCAGTCGCCTTTGTCAAAAAAAAGCCATGTTTCGGGGAATTGAGTGCATCGATTTTGCAAAAAAAAATTAATTTTGAGAATCATATTTAGTTAGACGTAGGATTGATGAGTACTTATGTGTCCTTTAATGATGAAGGTATGTCGTAGGTTGTTACTGTACGAAAGTAATCACCTCAAAGTAGACGCAGTAAGTGGAAAATGCCAATTTAAAAAAAAAAGGACTTAGGCTAGTGTTGCACCAAGGAACACAGACATATATATATATATATATATACACGCATGTTACATAGACAGTTACCAAGCTTTTAAAATACCTAACAACGCTCCTTATTTTCTCCCGCTGCTGTCCGTGTCCGTTATAATCACGTGTGTTCTTGAAGGGACCTTAAGTACATATTATCGAGTCGGAACTGTAAACTGTCCCCAGTGACCCCATACTATTCCCGAAGGTTCCTGTCTTTTGAGATGTGACGACGTCGCCGTCGCCATAGTATCTGGTATGTGTGTTGAGATGTGACGACGTCGCCGTCGCCATAGTATCTGGTATGTGTGTACCAGTCTACCAGATAACACGACGCTAGGTCTTCCAAATGAGGGTAACTTTCATAGTCATTGCTTTTACAGGTTCTTCTCACTCAAGTAGAAGTCCTGTTAACCATTGCTAATTTTTTGCATGACCTTGAGGTCGGTAGCCGAAAATTGTGGCGGTGCCGCCCTTTGCACATGTAAGGCCTATCTGAGTTACAGACGCGAACATAGATAAGGTTTCTATAAAAAAATAACAGGGAAGGGATTAGAAGTGATGAGAAGAAGATGTAAGGAGGAGAGCTGGTGTGGATGTGCATGAATAATCCTGTATTCCTGTAACAATGATCTGAAACATTGCTTCAGGGAACAGCAGCTATCTGTATCTGCTTTGGTGCTCAGAGCTCTGCTGCATTGGATTGTGCTACAGATCCTGGTTTCTACAGGCGATGCAGCTGTTCGTAGCTGGGGAAATCAGGATGTCTTTATTTTGTTGGTATCAGTTAATTCCCTAATGACCTAACCACCATCTGGAGAATGGCTTATACAAGCAAAAGAACGCAAGCCATTATAAAGAGCATAGAACTGTACGAAGTCTGTTACAGCCGTGTGAGACCCCACTGTTCGTATATTGAATTCATGTGCCGTACTCGTCTACTTCATGTTAATGTCTCCGTAACCTCGGGTTCCGGCATAATTTTGGATCTTGTTTAGTGTCTGAAATGTTTTACCGTTTCACTCACTCTTTCATTCATCCACACATCCATTTAGCTATCCTTCCGTGCTTGCGTCCGCCCTTCCAAACACACGCACGTACGCACACACACACACACACACACACATACACACACATACATTTATCCGTCCGTTAATCCATCTCTCCGTCCTCCCACATATCCATCCGATTTTGCACTTGAATTCGTCTGGTGATAATTATTTAACCAGCTGGAAAGATCTGCACGTGCGGTCTTTTATTTTTATACAGTAGCCACACCCTCTTCAGGGCACTTCCTGTTCTGACTTCCCCATCAGCGTATTGGATAGACAGACATTTACGTGTCTGACTCTCTCCTAGTTGTATTTTTTAAACAAATGAAAACGTGATGCGGACTAATGAATGAGTGATAGCTACGCTGGAGGTAAAAAATGGGATTTGGAGGGATTCTGGGTCGAGACAGGCTGCGGATGGGTGGATTAGGAGTGCAGGCAGCTAGAGGCAGGACGGCGCGTGGCGGGGCGACTTCACGTGATGATGGTGCAATCCAATTAGTAACGAAAACTTTACGGCATGGAGGCTAATAATATTGATATTTCATTCAATGTACGAAGAATGTAAACACACATTGACTCTTCCTTCATCTGACGCAAAACGGACTGTTCACAGCTGCATGCAGGCGAAATGCACGCCGGGCGGAATGTCGGCTAATTTGAGTTTCCGAGCACATGTTGTTTTTCAGCAAAAGTTCTAAATACTTAAGAATTGCGCTCTCCTGGGCTGTTACGCGGAGAGTAGTGGTAATTCCTTCCCGACGTTTCGGGGCAACCTATCGAGTCCCATATTCAAATGTCAAGAATATTGGGCCGATAGGTTGTCCCGAAACGTCGATAAGGAATTACCATTACTCGCTACGCAATAGCCTAGAAGAGCGCAGTTCGTATCTTCTTCGCGGCGGCAGCTTGAAATTACGCATTTCAAATACTTGGTTTATACTAGTTTTCTTCACTGCTCTGATTTGACCTTTGTCACTTAGTTACATATATTATATTGCCAATATGTAGCAGATGATATCCAATAAAGATTGGAGCCTTCTGGGTTGTGGTGCCTCCGTCTGCAGTGTCTTGGTTTACGAGACCCTGAAAACGGAGGTTGTAATGTCTTCCGCACGGTAGGAAACTATTTACCAGTCGACACGGGGTCACGTCCGGGAAGAATTTTATAGTCGTCAACTTGGCTCTGTTAACCTGCAGTCTCTTAAGTGATAAATGAATTCAGGTGAGAGAGGTTTGAAGTCCTGACAGTGTCAAGTATGGTATTACCATCGTCTGGAATGTGAAACCGTGTCATCTGGTAGATGCATTCTGGCGTTTTGGAGGAACCGGCTGACCCCCTCTTTAGGAGACAGTAGCATACTCAGAATTGTCCATACGTGCCAGACTACAAGACGTAAGGTTCCAGTTGGCAGTAATCTGTGAAGGCAGGCATGTGTCCAACTTGTAGTATAAAATAGCAAGATGGGCGCCCTTCTATATTGAAAGTTTCAGATCCGTCTTGAAAATGGAAACTTACGACATGTGCTAGATTTGAGTTGCGGTTTTATGTGGATTATGGGATATGTAAGACGTATTTTAACAAACCAAGTTACATGAGTTATAACATTTAATTCTTTGAATGCTTGCTACGATTCAGCTCAGAATATGAAAGGTTACGTATTGAAAATAGCTTTTTGCAAAGCAACAGTATTCCTGAAATAATTTTAATGCCAGCTTGATGCAAAAACGTTATTTATTGATGCATCCTTAGCTCGACATGTTTCAGGCATCAAGTTGGCATTCACATTATTTCATGGTGAAGATTCATGGTCAAACAACCCTCACTAGTATTCCTGTTGTTGTGTGTTGGTTTGGCATTCTCTTACAAGCGGGAAGGATTTATTTAAAATGCCTGAAAACTAGGTGGTGGGGAGGCTGGGGAATATTGTATAAAGGACAGCTTCATAAATTGTACTGTTCGCCAGACTTTGTTAGTTCTGTAAGATGAAGAAGGGCGGGAAGGACGAAGCAAGTATTTTGTGAGAGAGATGAGAGATACTAGTAACTGGGGTGTTAACTTCTGTAAAACGTATGTTCGTCCTGTCCTGCGCCGATTATGCCCTCGGCAATGTAAGGGCATCTGGGTGCCAGCACGTTAATCACACTTTAATTTTTGAGCTTTTCCATTTTCTGAGCTTACTCCACTCCCTGTTGACGTGGCCGGTTGTCATTATACTGGCGTATACTTTTTATTTCGTAGATTACTTGCATCAACGTTCAGGATGAAGCTCTGCACCCTTCTGAGTACTTTAATTACCAACGTATGTGTTATTTCCCGCTCACAAACATATTTAAACCATTTTTTCAATCATTGGTCTCAAAGGAAAACGCTCCTTCATGGCTGTATGCACCAGAGCTGTAAAACCTTGCATATAGCTTAACTGATCGCAGTCATAAGGAGAGAAATGGGCAATGAAATGAAGTAGAGACAACGCTTTATTTACATGTCTGTTCTTGGCTTAGTGCCTGTCTCTTCCGTCATCATGCTTAGCTGTATAACACACACATCTATTATTGAGAAGCCAGGCAAAGTACAGATTTCACACTACATAAAGGCAGGAATTAGTTTTCCTTGTATTTTGTCAAATTTTCACCGCATGGAGAAACGTCCCAACGAACCTGTGCAGCTCGATTAGGTGCGTGTTTCTTGCCGCGTCAACAGTTTGGTAGGATTATGTGTTTCGGAGAAAATTTGTGGTGCCTTGGGTTCCGGCTGGTGTAGCTACGACAGATTAGTACCCACTGAACCATGGAGTTCATCGAAATAATTCTTCAAACTTTAAAGAGGGCACATTACTATTCATTAAACAGATAATTCGGTTAATACTGCTTAGGTAGATAAGCGCTGTTATTGTGAGAATCGCACGATACATTGTGTGGACAGAATGCAGGGTTTGTGGATGTTAATGCGGTTTAATTGCGCAGGGCTGTACTTATCGTTGTGCTGTAGGAGTTACTGGTCTGTAACCGAAATTAATTTGTGGTGTTTACTGCAGAACAGCAGATTATGCGCATATTTCAATCGTTCGGTAGATTCAGCAATTAAACGGAAGGACAGCAACGCCATTTTTTTGCCTTTCGATCAAGAACATGTACGGAAATAACTCATTTAGAACACACTCCTAAGCTAGAAGAGCGATAGACGCATCAAACCCCTTCATTTAACGGAAATTCTAAGAGACCCGTGTGTTGCAGACTTCTGCCTATGTTTGAGGGTTGTTTGACTGTTCATCTTGATCATAAAATAAAGTGAAATGCCAACTTGGTGCAACAATATAATCTATTGATGTATCCTTAGCTCGACATATTTCGGGCGTATACGCCTATCATCAGGAGCACTAGATGTTAAGTTGCAGCATATGGGTTCTGCACCCAGTTTGTAGATGGGTGGTAGTCGCACGGCACCATCCAAACCGTACACACGACCTATGCCGTGGCTGTCAGGACCACCACCCATCTACAAACTGGGTGCAGAAAACCGTATGTTGTAACTTAACATCTAGTGCTCCTGCTGATAGGCGTATGCGCCCGAAACATGTCGAGCTAAGGATACATCAATAAATTACATTGTTGTATGAAGTTGGCATTTCACTTTATTTCTGACTATGTAGAATGCTGAATCGGACTACAGGATCTGGTAGCGCCTGTACTTAAACGCACAGCTGTTTGAACATTACAAGAGAGGAAAGTTACATATAACGTAATATTGAGACGCGTTCATGCAACCATTAATGCAGTGGAAAAAGCAATAATTATTGTATAATCTGAGTTTGTGTTTTTACCCTTAGGTATTTGGCATGCAAAGTCCATGCGCCATATTGTCATCTGTGGCCTGCTCGGCTGTACAGTATTTTTTCACATATCTGATAGACGGTGCGATTTAAAAAAAAAAGTTGTTGAACATAAAATAAGCTTTGATTTTCTCTACAAATTTTATATGAATTATTTTTCATTCTAAGAAGAACTGAGCGAAATTTGTTAAAAAAAAATGTGTAGTGGCCTACATGTAGAGTACCCCTTGTTCTTGTCAGATTTTAATGAAAATCTTGAATTTTGTCGACAGGTTTTCGAAAAATACTCAAAAATCAAACTTCATGGAAATCCCTTCAGTCGGAGCAGAGTTCTGTGCGGACGGACAGACAGAGAGACAGACATGCCGAAGCTGTTAGTCGCTTTTCGAAATTTCGCGAACGCTCCTAGAAACTGTAAAAGACACAAATCAAGGAGCTGAACGTGACATTCTAAAATGCTGCAAAACAAAAGAGTTTATGTATTCTGTGTCACAAACTCTATGAGTCGCGGCGAATTAACCTGGGAGTCTGCCTCTGTATCATCTCTGTAGTGACTCAGAGTTCCTGTGGCGTCAGCTGGGTTAGTCTGACCACAGCCTTAATTTTTGTTAACCAAATAACCTTAGACGGATTAGTGTGCAAAATAAAATCTTTCGTAAATTGACTTCGTTTAAAACACGACCATTCTCGTTAATAAAATACGTTTTACACAGTGTTAAAACCCGTCGTAATAAGTCATCACGCTGCCAATTAGAGGCCTTCTGTTCGTAATTCAGAAGTACGAAATTTTAGGACAAAGGCAAGACAAACCGGTGGCTGAGCTGCATTATCCAGAAGGCTCCCAGCGTCGTCATGTGGCATGAGATACGGACTGCGAGGGGGTGGGGGCAGACAACGGAAATGACTTCCATCATTCTATCGAAGCTGCAGCGTCAGTTCGGCTCTTGTATCCCTATAAAGCCCTTTTGTCATGAATACATGTTTAATACAAATTGGATAGCGCTGCATGAAGTTGACACACCACGCCCATGTAAAATGGTGTTATCATTTCTGTTGATCTACATCTATAGAGAGGTAGTTAGTATTTGGGTTAATTTCCGTAAATATCACAATGTATAGCTACGAAAGTTTACCCATAATATTTCATGAAATGGGTGGGAACGCGTGTGTGTTACAATTTTTTATAAGTATTCATGTAATACGTGGAATGGAAATGTGCTTATTTTACCAGGAAATTCAACGAGGGAAGAGAAAACCTTAGAAAACACTAATTCTTGGAATATTTTATTACTTACATACTTACTTACTCCAAAGAGTAGAGTCCTTCTTGTGAAGCTAACAGGTTTGCAGCTAGTCAAGAAATTCCCTGCATTTTATGGAACTCGAAGCTCATTACCTCAGTCACAAATGACCACTACCTACCTGTCCCTATCCTGAGCCAGCTCGATCCAGTCTACACCTCCACACCCCACTACCTGAAGATCCATCTTAATATTATTCTCCCATCTACGCCTAGGTCTCCCAAGTAGTCTCTTTCCTTCAGGTTTCCCCACCAAAACCCTGTATACACCTCTCCTCTCCCCCATACGCGCTACGTGTCCCGCAGTATTTTTCTCAGAATTGTTGACTCGTACGTGTTTCAAAGCTGTGATTCAAATTCCACTAATTTAGTTGCACACATGTACACGTATTGTTAGTGAGGGTGTTCCGATACTCTGTTATTTGACCGGCTGTTCCATTGTGTATCTGGGATCGTATCAGTACCAATGCTTCGTTTGTCACAAGCATGCCTCTTATCATCACACTTACAGGGTGACCTCATCAGGCTTGGGTTGGGGATTTGAAGGAAAATGGGTTCTGTGAAAAGTAGACGGAAAATGAAGAGGCGTTTGTTACTGTATCCTACAGTGGGCTCTTGTTTTAGAAATGCAGGCGTTAAAAGTTTGCCCTGTGCTGTGGTTGTGGTGTAAACTTGTCTCGTTATGTGTTGAGGTCAGGCAGCTTAGCTCTGAATATTTCAGCTGCTAATTCATAGATCTCAGCCACATCCTGTGTGTATCTGACTTTTTTTTTTTGCCTCAGTAAGTATTTAAACACTACCATTTAGGCCTGTTTAAATTTTATATAGTGTGTGTATTGTAGACTGTGTTCGTACATCATACATGATTGACATTCGGATATTCGGATTTATTGATTTGATAAACTTTGTATAGTAACTGATCCTAAACGTTTATGGTAATTAAGTGTTAATGTTAATCCTGTTTGGAGATTTTGCACCGTGTGGCAGAGGACTGTCTTGGCGACGTTTCGAGAGAAGGTGCTACCTACGTCTTCAGCGTCGACGGGCGTAGGAAGAGAATATGTGTAGATTTTGGACCTTTTTATTGACAAGGCATAACGATGTTACTGACTAATTGTACGAAATTCGATAAGGACTCGGTCCAAAATATTTGTGCAATGACTAGTAATCATTAAATGGCCTTGTTACCGGCAGTACTGCACAACATTATATAAAGACATTTACCGTTTTCAGTCTCACATTGTTTGTGCTGTTTACCATGGTTGATAAACTTTTGTTCACTGGACCTTGAGTTTGTGACCTCAGTGGAGTCTTCTATACATAACATCAATTGAACCCACTATTTTTTCGTGTAGTGTAAAAAGGTGTAGTGAAATAGGCAGGAAAGTATAATTCTTGTTGCACCGTGCATTTCGTAGAATCACTTTAATTATCAACCAACAAATGCACTTACATAAAATTTCACATTAAAACATTTAAAATCGCTCCGACATGTTTCGATCCTAAGAGCATCCTCAGGGAGCTACGTTGTTCGTTGCTAAAATCACATTTTAAAAAGATTCACTAATAAATTCCCTTATATTAACAGAGTGCTGTGGCAGCATGTCGTGTTGTGTAAGAGTACGTTGTTGAGAAAGCGCCTGGTTATGGTGTGCGTCGTGTGTTACGTAGTGAGAGACTGGCTTTGTTTATTTAAGTTTGTGTCGAATGATTGTTCTTACACTTTGAAAAGTAGAACAGAAGTACCTTTAAAGTTTCGAAATGTGGTGCTGGAGAAGGGAGAAGATGCTACATACAACAAAACGAAGGAATGCTAACTGAATTGGTCACGTTCCCGTAGGAACTTCCTGCTAAAACGCGTATTTGAAAGAATTGTACAAGGAAGCATAGAAGTGGCGGGAAGACGAGGGAGAAGACGTAAACATCTCCTCGATGACATTACGGAACTGAGAGGTTGCTAAAAACTGCATCGCATTTACTGCAGAGCTCGCTTTGGAAGAGGCTATGGACTGCATGATGATGATGATATAATAATAATAATAATAATGATAGAACGGTTAAAAACGACGTAAATTAACCTTTTGACGCCTAACGACGATTGTAGTGGTCGTACCGCACCGCTAACCTCTAAATGTTGCATTATATATATTTATTCAACAAATACAGGTACTGAATATTTTAAACACGGTATATACTCTCCGTTTTTTTTCCTCTTTAAAATGCAGTTTGTTTCATAATTCTAACGTATTTGGTTCCTGTATTATTCACATTTTATATACAGGGTGTGCTAAAGTGAAAAAAATAATTCCGGCGCCAAAAGGTTAATAATACTAGAAACCATGCTCTAATTATCTGAAGTCTCCAGCCTTCCGGCGTATTACGTATTGACACGTGGAAAGTAGTTGCTGGCGTTTCGAAGAATCTTAGCGCCTTTTTCTTTAGGCGTTACGATTTTTCGAATCCCCTGTCACTACTCACAAGTCTACATGCACGATATCGCAGAATTCTGGTATTATCTGCTTGCACATTCTTGTAATCATTTTTGTGTATAATTACCTCCATTCATTTCCCCATATTAAACGTGATGTCTGAAAGTCGGTTCCTCGTGACGTTTGCATTTTTTTTATTTTAAAACGACTGCTTGATACAAGATTTTACAGATATTACGTTCTTAGTTCATATGAAACTTAATACGTTTATACTCGATGGCCCATTAACGTAAATCTAAGTACAGGACTGGCTGCTCTTTACGTGTGCAAGAAGGCATAATGAGCTGCTGCTGTGCGTACCGCCTGGTTTGATGTTACAAAACTCTGCATTTTGCCAGCGCACCCTCTTAATGATATTCATAGGATTCTTTAGAATAAACATCAATAACCGGTTCGTGTTTGTAGGGGAGGTGTGTAGGTCTTTCCATGTGATAGGAACTGAAATTTAAATTTTGTTTTGGTGAATTTTGTGTTTCACAGATTTAGCAAAATTTCTGGTTCTGGACGAATGTTGCAATTTCCGTTGTTACCAAATGTACCCGAGTTCTCCGTCTGCCATTAGTGTTAAGTAGCGCGAAAGGGAGACGGCGGCAGACAATATTTATATAAAATATTCCTTAAATTCCCGTGAGATGGCTCATAAATTATACGGAGGAAGTGGCCGATGGGCATGTTGAAATCAAATGCGGAAGCACTCGAAGTCCGTACAATAACAGCCAACAGGATGCACTATTTACTTTAAATTTATTTCAGTAATTAACCTCAGCATTTAGTACAGACAGTATGTCTTGCGTTTATGTTGACTGGCTGTTGGCAGGATCGTGATGGCACTGGTTCTTTTGTCGTGTTGGTTTTGGAGTATGACGTATACAAATTGCTGATCGGGCCACGTTGGAGGGAAGTAGCTGTACCCATATTATGACCTGTACCGGAGGCTGCGGCTACAGTTTTTCGTACTCCTGATGATGGGTGCTGTGACATCCGAAACATGTAGAGTGATTTTGCAGTAAATAAATATCTGCATACTGTTGCATCTGGTTGGATTTTTATTGACATTGCATTCTGTTGGTTCTTATTGTGCGGATGTATCACGTTGCACGGTCAACAAAACATTACACTAGAAGTCCTGTTATATGCAGTAAAAGTAACGTTACCAGCGACATTCAAGGTAACAAATAAATAAATATATAAACACATCTTGCCCATAACTGAGCCTGTGTTAAATGCAGACCTGTCTGTGTGGCATCATTCTGTTGTTCTGAAGATCGCAGCGTTAAAATAAATGCAGATTTTCATCCAGTGGAGAGAAACCGCTTATCGGTGAAGAAGGAAAGAGTAGCAGAAGTTGAGCGACAAACAATTTGTGTGTGGATACTTGTTGTAACCTCGTTTGGTGTTCGTTAACCTTCTGGAATATACCCCTCAGTCTGCATGACAACAAACACTCCATTCAGAATTGATAAAGAGTTAAGCCGTACCGCTGACAAAATATGAATTAAACCGCTTAACTTTTAGAAGCATGAAATTAGGGTCAATTATATTAAAAGTTCGTTCATACCTTGCAGTGAACTGGATATGCCCCCATTCATTGTAAATACAGCTCGGTTAGTATCATTTAGGGGGACACGCGGTGGCGCAGTTGGTTGAGGCACTGCGCTACAAGCCTGAAGGTCATGGGTTCGATGCCCGATTATGTCATTGGAATTTTTCATTGACAATTTTTCCAGCCCTTGGGTTGACTCAGCCTGTAACAGAGATGAGTACAAGAATGTTTCCTGGGGGTAAAGGCGACCGGGGCGTATGGCTAACAATCTTACCACCTTCATGTGCCGGTTGTCTTGAAATCTGGGAGCCTCAGCACCTTGGAACCGCAAGATCCTGTTCAGGCCTGTAATGGGATTGCTTTTACTTTAATATCGTTTAGGAATTGACGACTGGGCGAGGAGGGAGAAGATAGAGAGAGTGAGAAACAAAGAGCGAATGTGTGAGTGTATTGTGTTTTTTTAAAATTTTAAAAACTTGGAAAATAGTATGTAATTTTTTTTTTTTAAAAAAGTGCCCGTAATTTTACACAGTATTCCAAACAGAAGTGTGGCACCGTTTCAATGAACTACGAGAAGTCATAATCAATTCGTTCCTCATGGATCTGTGTCCGTCGGTTGTCACGGAGCAGTGAATCGTGCTGAGATGTTCTTTCCACAGCTGATGCATGATAGGATAGCAGTCGTGCATGCGATGTCACTGTCGCGGCAATCTGTCACGTCTTCAAAACCAACCACAATTTCCTACTGTATTGCACATGAAATCTCGCACTTGGTTTTGAATCCTGTATGATTACATGAGCGTGAGCGGGATTTTTATTTTACTGCCTCAACTTTCGACCCGTTGATTTTGTTTAGTTTTCTTGAAATGTCATTGTATATGTTATTGTTTCTGACAATAGGTTTATGGTACTTTCCAACTTCGCTGTAGCCTGCGATAGAAAACTGAAATTTTCCTGTGCGTAAACCAAGTCAATTTTAGCATTTTGAATTCTCTCGAGTCCTGAAATATTTTACAGTATTGAAATAGGATGCGCATCGTCTCTGTTAAGTTCATTTTGCATAGAACAAAATATTTCTAAAATTTCTGTATATTTTTTTTCACATGACTCAACAGCCCAAGTGGGTCAGGGCTTCTTCCTTATCGAAGCCTCGCGACTACACTAATTTAGACAAACCACACTCGATAGGCCTTGTCTGGGTGGGTGATCAGCCCGACGCAGAGACCTGTACTTGACAACACACAACACACACAAGAGACAGACATGCATGCCCCCAGCGGGATTAGAACCAGTAATATCAGCAAGCGAGGGCCGCAGACCCACGCCTTATACCTCGCAGCCACTGGGATGGGTTTTCTGCATATTACACAACGGCATCCAACAAGGTCCTTCAATCTTTAATTACTTTGATTGGGCAGGAGGGTCTAATTTGAGGCGTTATTTTTAGAGAACTCTCTTGTAGCTGTCAATCTGGCAGTGATACTGAATAAATCATACGAACGGTTTCACAGGCCGCACACGCAACACACATCAGTTCAGAATAACCCGCTAAAAGGCGCTCTGTCGCATGTTTCATGTGCCGCACTACCAGCAGTACGTGTCAAATTTCACACCGCCTGGTCACAGGTTCTGCACAGCTTCTCTGAAAATACGTGCTAGTGTTGCGCGATTCACTGCCGATATTTCCTGGCGTCACAGAGAAAACTATTTCTCTCATTACTATTCAGAATTTTTCAAAACTTCAGTGATAAATTTGCTTTCAATTCCATGTCCATCGTTTTTTTTTTTCGAATGGGGACACTCGAATATTTTGTTCCCCTCACAGTACTGGAAGATTGGTTCATCTTTAGTGTTTGCGTCCCGTTGTGCTCTACGATGAGGTACTGAAACAGAAGTATTGGTTCATCTTTAGTGATTACGTCCCGTTGTGCTGTACGATGAGGTACTGAAACAGAAGTATTGGTTCATCTTTAGTGATTGCGTCCCTTTGTGCTGTACGATGAGGTACTGAAACAGAAGTATTGGTTCATCTTTAGTGGTT